>Ga0307508_10000321_pt1 | contig 57759 bp, 84 predicted proteins | sample 9_EM_MG_FD_203089 | JGI IMG/M metagenome (GOLD analysis project Ga0307508, IMG submission 203089) | Populus trichocarpa ectomycorrhiza microbial communities from riparian zone in the Pacific Northwest, United States - 9_EM | ecosystem: Host-associated > Plants > Roots > Unclassified | place... | reverse complement strand
TGGGAAAGCGGACGATACTCCCTCGGATCGAAAGAGACCCAATCTTCGATGATGCCGAGAGAGAGAGGGCCCGCCTCGAAGCCTTCGTCACCTGTGATGCCCGCACTCGGCGTCTCAGCTGGGAGGCCATCCGTCAAGAGATGGGCTACCCGTGTGATCCTCGTACCATCAGGAAAAAAACTATGCACGAGATGGGATATCGCAAGAGGGTTCCGAGAAAGAAGTTTGATGTCAGCTCCCGAGAATAAGGAGAAGTGGGTGGCCTTGGTGTCAAGCACGTTCTCCATTGGAACAAGGAAGAGTGGAAGAGGGTGAACTGGGACAGACGAATCCTCCTTCTCGACAGCCGGATTTGCGGCATCGGCCTTGGGTTATCCGCAAAGTTTGACGAGGAGTATCATCCCGGCTTGCATCGACAAGAACTTCCATTCCGGCCGTAGGACTAAGGTGATATGGGGCGCTTTCTGCGACACAACACGGGGAGTTGAAGGGGATAGAGATCCTGGAGTGGCCAGCACAGCCGCCAGGCTTGAACCCCAATGAATCCGTGTGGAGGGAGATAGAGACAGAGTTGGGAGAGATTTGGGGACGGCCATCGGATGTCGAGGCGTTGAAATTGTATAGTTATAGAGAATACATACCTGGCGATACCACATCACGGAGGAAATTTTGGATAGGTTGGTAGATAGTATGCCTGCACGGTTGCAAGCAGTCATCGATGCTGGAGGAAACCCGACACCATGTTAATGTATTAATGGTCGAGGAAGTGATGGTGCCGGTACTGGAGGTGGACAGGACTTTTTGCAGTCCATAGAATGCATTCATTATCACTCTCTCGTGTCACTGCATCTGGCTTAGTGCAAACCCAATGAGACTTAGTTAGTGCTTACTCGCACTTACATATACATACGCTTGGAGGTGGAAACAACTTTATGCTCTGTCCTAACTAGCACATACATACATCGTCAATTAACGACAACGCAGATAAAAGAAAAGTATGATACGATCTAGGTAGGTAGCTAGACTATAGCTGGGGGCAGGGGGAGCCACCGCGGGTCGCCCGCGGATTGAGGTTGGGGCGGGCCGTGCGTGCGGAGGATCACCATGATCTGATAAGGTCGCATGCGATTGACGAATCACCACAGGTATGTATAGTACATACATACTAACTTAACTATAGTTCAGTATCGCTGTGACCCAGATGGGCTACATGCGATTAATGAATAAACAAAATAATAATAACTATAGTTATGTAGTTACTAGTTGCTCGGTTGCCAAGTACATATGTACTCTGTATAGCGAGAAGGGGGGGGTAAAATAAATGTTAGTGATATCGTCCTCTGGGGATATGCGATAGCAATAGTTACATATGAGTGTGCTGGCGTGACACTGACCACGCCGACGCAGCGTCGCTACTGTTTCTCGGGGATAATATGTGTTTCCTTACAGGACTCTATCGCTATCATTTATTTTACCCCCCACCTCACTATACCGTACAGGATCTATGCGGAATGAAACGGATTCGGTCCGTAAATGGACTGGCCCCGTTGGTCTACATACTCGGCAGGTTGCAGGTTCTTCGTGAGTATATAGATACATACATATGTAGATAGAGGAGACACCCCACGGGCAGACGGTGCGTAGCCTCACCCGTGAGACTACGTGAGCTCTATCTCCAACTAATTACCGACAAACACAGGACATGTATATGTACATAACCATAGCATTCAGATGGGTGGATGTTGTAATACTTATAGTGGTCCAAAAAGACGAGACAGATTTCCCCATTAATAGTTATTATTACACGCGAGATGTACAGTAACTAAAACCCATGAAGATAGTTGGAAACCACCCCCCCCCCCAAGACCAAAAACGCCGTCCTCACGGCCATGTGTCGCTCGGAGATCCGCAAATCCAACCGGGCAGCCACACCACCCATCGCGCCACACCGCTTCACGCCTCCTCTCCTCTGCTCGAAGCCACGACTGTCATTTCGACACTCTTACATGAATCCCAGATGTGTCGGGGGGATGGTGCGACGGAAACGCAAAGCCTACGGGACTTCTGTCGCGGGCGCTGCTCGTTTTCGCAGGGTGGGCGGCGGCGGCGAACTCCTCTGCCGATAGGAGGTGCGGACGATGGAGGGGCATAGGCGGCCGAGCTTCATGCCGGCGGGGACGTCGGGGCCGTGCTACAGATGGTGGCGACGCGTGTTTCGATGAGGGAGCACGTCACCATTGGTGTCGCCTCGTCTGCGTATCGTCAGCCGTATCCTTCGAGCGGGGGGCAGTGGGGGAGCTGACACGACGGATCTTTCGCATATGGCCGCACTCAAATCCAGAGCCTGCGTGCGGTAGGTCAGGCGGGCAGCGGCAGCGGTCCAGACGCTATGCACGGCCGGCGATGACAGGAACCGTGTCCGCGTCTGCGATCCGAGGTCCTGCGACAGCACCCAGGGCAAACCCCACAGCCTGCCCGCCGTGGACGCCACCGACTCCAACCTTCCGCCGCCTGGCCGGCAACTCGATTCGCCAGATCAGCTTCGGCGGCGCTAGCCACACAATGGCAGCCATGGAGATGCTGATGCTCGCCATGCAAACCTGCAGCAGGATGCGCGGCGGAGAAGACTGCAGTCGGGAAGGATGCCGGGAGGCCGGAGATGACCCAGATAGATCGCGATGCGCATCCGCGACGACGTAGGGAGCGGTGGAGACGTAGGAAGTCCGCAAACAACTCAGCACCTATCCACACATCACGTCCGTAAAGAAATACTGTGGGGTGCGCGATGCGACTTCAAAGCCCACCCACTGAGGTTCCACCCGTCTCTGTCAGCCCTCTGTCGCCTCTTCTCTCCAAAGCGGAGGCAAGTCTTCAACTCCGTTGGGACCAGACAGCGTCTGTAAAAGAGCAACGAGTAGATGGTTCTTCAGCATCTGTTTATCTCCCTGCAGGGACGCTGTAAGGTGGTACTCTAGTCACCGGTAATCGGTGGGCAAGGATGCACCTAGCTCTGCGCATAAGCTCTTCCGCCAACACAGCGCAGCGGGCGGTTCATCTTCCATGTTCGACGGTTCTCCGTCGAGCTGCAGGCTGGATACGTAATACTAGTCTGCTCTGCGGCGGCGAGGATATCAGTGTATGAGATATGATTCCCTTACCGAGTGGTGCTCCCCAACGGTGGGCTGGGGGGGACTAGCCAGACTCCGAGCCACCGGTTGCCTCCTTGGAGAAGGCCACGTCCCTGTCGCCCACTCCGATCGTCGCAGCTGGATGGGTTCTCCTTTTGCAGGAGGGGGCCGCTTCTATCGTCCTCTGGCAAAGGCAGTGCCAGTGCCGGCGCCCACTCAAGGGATGCCGCCGCGGCGTTGGCCCGCTTCCGCATGTGTGATGATGCATGAAGCTGGGACACGCAGTATCACGCTGCGGGGCGAGTGACTTTCGGTGTTGGCCTACAATGGATGTGCACATAGCGACGCCGTTGTAGCAGATGTCCGGCACCGCATCGCGGCGGGCGACGCAACCGGCTGAATAATATCGAGATGCGCAGTGCTCCGTGCCGAGTAATCCCGTCCGCTCGCCACCGCCGACGGTGTAATCGCAACCGGACGGAGCAATGGATGCCAGCACCTAGGTACTTAGTTAGAGCATGCATAGGAGATACGCCTCACCGTGCGTACCTAGAAAAAATTCTGTTTGATCGTGCTCGCATTCAGCCTATATCTAGTTATGTAGACTATGGCGGCGTGTCCCGTCGCAGAAGCGGCACGTTGCAAGCGCGCCAAGGAAGAGAGAGGAGATGCTTCTTATTTACATGACAAAGAAAGAAGGACAGAGGGCCCGCTCCCCCGCACCCCGCTGCCGCTCCGCTTCCCTCTCGAGCCCTCCGCTCTCTCCGCTCCCGCATCCGTGGTGGAGAGGAAGGCCCAGTACCGCCTGGCTGCACCTCCCGTCGGCAAGGAGGCCGCGGAATTGTGAAGCGGCACTTCCACCTCCCGGGCTCCCTCCGCACCTCTGCCCACAGGATCTTCCGCTGGGCCTTCCGCTCTGGGCACAGTGCCTTGGGGAGGATGGCCCCAGGGGGTCTGCGTTCTGCGCGGCCACCACCAGCACTGAGCGGAGGGCCGGCTCTTTGTCCAGTTCAGACGCTGTCCTGTTTTCAGCAGAGACGAGCCTCCCGGAGCCTCCCGCAGCTGTTCCGTCCGGCTTCTGCCTAGATATATACATACTCGGCACCTTGCACCTCCTCCCACTGCCCTTGCTTCCGCCCACTTCTTTCTCCGACATCTCCCGCGTGAGGCGCGCGAGAGACCTGGGAAGCGGGCATTGCACGCGCCCCCCCCCGCCCGGCCCCGAACACCCTAGCCCACTCCACTCCGCGAGCATCCGGCTCCTCCGCCGCCGCAAGCTTCGCCCACTCGTCGGGCCCTTCTCGTTCCCTGGAACCCCCTTTGTGCGCCGGGCACCGCCGGATCTCGACGGCGATGTCTGGCCCAGCTAGCCCTCCGCAGAGCCGCATCTGCTTTCTTGCTACATACATATCTGCATCTGGCCGGGGCAAGGGTCCTCCGAGACCATTCGCCTGGTGGCAGCCTGGGCGTCTGTGAATAGATGTTGTCACCCCTTCTGGGGTCGTCTCTCCTCTCCTCCGCGTTGTATGAGGCCTCCTGGTCAACCGTACGTGCCTAATGTACAGCGAGCACCCGCCCAACCCGAGCACGGCCCCCATGCATGTGTATATAACAACATATGCGTTCATATCGTAACTACATACTTTCCTACTTGTGACCAACCCCGCCCCCGCCCCCCAGCCCTCCTCAGCCCTCCCCAGCCTCCCCCCAACGGTCACTCGTCTCGCTTATCCCCCGGCAACTAGCAAGCAAAAGCAAAACAACGGGAGCAACATCACGAGGCACGATCGTGATTGATCAATTCCAACGCAGCCAATCCGGGCTCGATCCCAGCCAACCAGCCAACCAGCCCCGCCGATCAACCAACCAACCAACCAACCAACCAGCCAACCAGCCAACCAACGCAGCCCTAGATATGCACCCCAGCTCCCCGCGGAAGATACATACATTCATACCGACATATTGCACACGCCAGAGTTCCAACTTCCCCCTCTGTCTGTCAGGCGGTCCACGATGTTACCATGTCACTTGCTTCGTGTCTCATCACTTCCAATGTATGTACTAGTAATACAGTATGTAGTTATGTTATCTACTCCGCGAGAAAAAAAAAAGGAAAAAAGAAAAGAAAAAAAAATTACCAACACATATGGGTAAGTATGTTGCTACCTACTTATGTACCTATGTACTCCACACATTTCAATCCCGAAGAATCCAGCCAGGGATTCCAGATGCTATCTACCTAGACCATGCATAGGTAGAGCAGATGCATATCCATCCCGCCACCCGCCATGCCACCCAGCCATCCCACGCGCCTCTCCCGTGTATCTACATGGTATGTGGATACATATGTATATGCATACTTTTTCTTTTTTTTTTTGCTTTAGTTATTCATTACTCGCATGCGACCTAGGTATCTGTGTAGATCATAGATAGCGATCCCGTTCCTCGGTCAGTCAAGTCGGTAGATAAACGCGTGTTCTGCCTCCCCCCCACAACCCACACATGGATATGTATGTACATACTCAGTTGCCCAGAACAGTAGGGGAGAAGGGTACCCCTTTCGTCTACATACTTATGTACCAAAGTTGACCTGCGGCCGGTGCCCCTCGCGGCTCGTTGCTGCGTGTTCAATCTGGTGATGTTAATTAATGTCTAGGTATGTAGGTACATGTTTTTTCTCGCCTTGGCAGGGGCGGCCGTCGCCCCATGTATGTACTCTATGTATGGAAGAGACGCGGCTGCGTACTGCCGAGTACTGACAAGAGTGGTAGGTAGATTTCAAGCTTAAGCCCGTTGTCCTCCCTCTCCCTCTCCCTACTCGTAGCTTTTAGCAGATAGATACACACAAACGAATATGGGGCACACTGTCGCTGTCAAGAAAGGCAAGCAAGCACCCTCTCGCGATCTTTAAGAATGACAGTCAACACCTGTGTGCACGCGGTTTGTGCGTTATATTAAGAATTAAAGTGACTGATGTATCCCAGACACTCGCGGTATTGAACAGGACTCGAGAGAAAAAAAAGAAAAAAAAAGAAAAGGACGCAAAAAAAACAACAGAAAAAACAAAACAAAACAAAACAAGACACCTGCCCAGTGAAGATGAACGTATGCACAAGAAGTCCTCCCCCCTTCCCGGTCCGGCTACCCCTCTGCGATCCAATCCCCACCTCCAAAAGTTGCAGGCGAAACTGTAACACACTGATAAAAGGGTAGCGGGCGGAGAGAAAGAAGTGAAAAAAAAGAAAAGAAAGAAAGAAAGAAAGAAACAAACTCCAACCCCAACCGGTATTTCGCTCTAGAAGATCGTAACCTATGTAGACACAGACGTTTTCAGGCCAATCGTTTCCTCCGCATCCATATCTCTCTTCTCATATCACAATCTACAAGGCCATCATCAAGCCGGCGAGCACACCTCCGATGGCAACCATTGAGTTGATACCGAAGGAAGACGCCGAGCCGGCGAAGGTCTCATCCGGAGACAAAGGCGAAGTGGTCGTGCTGGTAGTGTTAGTACCATTGGTGTTTGAAGTGCCAGTGCTACCAGGATTGGCGGGGTCGGTGGTAGTCGGGTAACCAGTGTCCTCGTCGGCAACGATGTTGACACAGGTCAGACGGGTCTTGTTAGCGTCGTTGCGGTGAATGACGATCGAACGGTTGCCCAAGAAAGCGCCGATGCCCTCCTTGGTAGAAGCGTAGAGCTCGGTGTACGAGTGGCTGTAGTCAACAAGACCTGGTGGGACGCGATCAGCGCACGCTCGACACTACCTCGGATTGAATGCGGCTTACCGTTCTCGGAGGCGGGAATCTTTCCGTGCTTGCCAGCCAAGTCTCCGACCTCACAGGTCTCGGGCTTGGAGGCGTCACAAGGAGTGACCTGACCACGGCCGTACGGGTCAAGATGAGCCTTGGTACCAGTGCAGTTACCGTCGGTGGGGACGGGCTGGTCGTGAATGTGGTACCCATAAGGACCCAACTCGCCCTCGAAACCGCTAAGCTTGACGGTGACTTTGACACCATGGCCGCCAGAGCCAGCGACGAAGGTGAGACGACCAGTCACGCCCTTGGCTCCGTCGAAAGTAGCGGAGTAGCTAGCAGAGGGATGATGTCAGAAAGAAGGCATCAAAGCGAAGGCGACGCGTAGAATGGGATTATATTGAGTGGAATTGGATCGCACGGGATTGGCGGGGGAGGGGGGGAGGGGAGCGATCGTCGTCGCCGTGTAATGTACGTACCTCTTGCCGGCGGGGTTGTCGTGTATGACAGCAGCTGGCTCAGGGTTCTCGACGTTCTGCGCAGAGACGGCCGCAGCGAACAGGGCCGCAGTGAGGAAAGTCTTGATCTGCATGTTGTCTTGAAATGTGCGGGTGAGGGCTGAGGTTGTGGTAGTTGAGATGTTGTGGTTGAGGATGAGGAGGTTAAGACTGCGGTGGTTGAGGTATTAAAGAGTTGTAGAAAGAGAACGGGCGGAGGCGGTAGAGAGTGACTTTGAAGGTAGCGGAAGGGGAAAGAGAAGTAATAGCGAGAGGCTGGAAGCGAGTAGGTGGATGGATGGGGGAGGGTTGGTGGCGGGGGGATGTCTTATATGCAGGTCTTGAAAGGCCGGGCGAGCTGCAGGTTTGGCCGTCACACCAAGTCCAAGACCGCTGGATGTGGGTGGTTCCGAGAGCTCGGCATGGCCGGGGTATGTTCGTGGCTCACGCACTTGGGCAATGCAATTCTTCCCTGTTCCATGTATAGGCGCTGGATATGATTCTGGACCGTCCTGGGTACCCACTCTACCTGGAGACCGCCCACCGTGGACTGTGCGTGTGCGCGAGCGAGTTGGATCGCAGGAAAAGCAAGCAGAAGGGCCAGTCGATTCCACATAGTGTATGTGCCGTACACAACGCCTCTGTCCCGCCTCCAGGACAAGCTGCTGCTGCGGCGCGGAATTGTCGCTGTCACCCTTTCTTTCTTCCTTCTTCCTTCTTCCTTCGTCATTCCTTCATCCGACGGCCCCCCCAAATGCAAGTGCTGCCCCGGGCGACATCATGCCTGTCGATCCAGTTGTCTGAGTCCTGTATATGTAGGTATGCATTCCACGCCAAATATTGATTCAGTCTCGTGCAGGAATATAATTCTGACCAGCGATCAGTACCATTATCCAGTCTCCGGCAGGAATTACCGGTGGCTCTAATCGTGGACGAGCTTGCCAACTATCTGCGAGGGATAGGCACTCATCTACTCGTCATGCTGCCGCCGTCGCCGTGGGCGAAAGTTGAGTTGGTGACCGGCTGGTGATTCCCTCGCGATGGAATCCACGATCGGTACATACGTGTGTATGTGTGTACACATTCTCGCCGGGCCACCACACACGCGCGCTCTCCCTTAATTAGCTCGACATAGCTGTGTATCCCCCACGGTGGACGGCGGACGGTGGACGTTGCTAATTTTGGCCCTTCTGGCACACACACTTATGGCGAGATTGCGACAAATCCGCGGCACCTGGCCGCAGAGCACAGTACGACCCATGAGCCGGCGCCGTCGTATACGATGCATCATTCCTATGTGCTCGCCCATTCGCGTGTCGATAGAGGATGTAGCATCCAGAGTGGGCGGTATGTACACATTCATCTGTCTCGTTCCACCGTTCCACCGTTTTACCGTTTCACCGTTCCCATCGCCGGCGCAAAAACTGCACGTACAACGGCAAAAGTGAAGGGGCGGCGACGGGGGCCGTCACATTGTCGGGAGGGGCGTGCGATATGATCTCACGGCCCGGAGCTGGATGCGGATTCGAGATGTACGTAGGTACATACTCTACCTTTCCAGGTGGGGGAGGGGTAGGAGTGGGCCTAGCTGATCGGTTTCACCTGGTAGATGTCTTGCAAACTTTCCGTCTTCACTCTAGCCGCACCAACGCTGGCAAACCAGACGGAGCGCCGGATGGCACCAACTATACTACCTACCAGACATGGAGTAGGTGATAATGGAACAGAGTATCTCTTGAGTAAAGTATCATCAAACCAAGTACTCCCAATTCCAAATCAGTCCCCCTCTCACCGATCACGACGCGAAGGTCGCTTGCTAAAGCGGACGTCGGGCGTGGATTGGATTGAATGGCAGAATGGTCTTGTGCTCTACGTGCCAGGCACTGGAGAGTAGACCGCCAGTAAAGCTCCCTCCGATTGGCAGTGGCGGCATCGCACGCGGAATGGAAAGAGCGAAGGAACGAAGGAAGGGCCCCCAGTCCATCGATCCAGCCACACCCACTGCTGCAGTGCCGCAGCTCCGCTCATGGTTGTCCTTAAATTAACCCCACGCTTGTGACCTAGTCCGTATGTAGTACATACTTATGTGCCACCCCCCGCCCAGGGATTCTGAGAAGGTCCGCGCCGACCGATGGATGTTTGGATGAAACAGAGATCTTTTTGCTCTGCTGTGTTTGGGGCGACTCGCGCTACGTAAAGTGTGGCTGAGGAGTGCGTCTCCCTCTTTTTTTTTTTCTTTTTTTTTTTTTAATTTTAACGTGTGGCTGATGGCGGGTGTGGCTTGTCGAGCTGCACCTACTGGTCATTAGTCAGGTCATGCTCTCGGAAGTCTTTTAATAGGCAGGCGAGCCATGGCCATTGATCATCGATCACAAAGCGGCTAGATAGATACATACATTCCCCCATGATGTCGCTGACCACCGTGTGGACAAAGACAGCCAAAGTTCTGTAACGCGGCGGAGAGGCGAGTGGGTACCCACTTGCACTGTCATGTTTCGTTTCGGCGTCTGCCATACATAGATCCCGATCCGCAACGCAGTACGTATCTATTTAGCAGTGTGTAGCACGCTCTTTGTCTCGAGAAAAAAAGTTCTGACAGCAGGCCACAGTCCCAGAATATTCTTTCTCGGTTTTTTATTTTTCTTTCGTCCCCCATCAGCTAAAATCCTGACTAGATACATGGCCATCATAACCCGGACAAAAAAGGCCACACACGCACGTTGTCATCCGCGCATGCATGATGTATGCTGCAGCACCATTACGGCAGCGAGTGGTGGCCGTGATTATGACATGTCGAGCTGAAGTGTTGTTGCTTCTTGAGCTATCCGGAGACGGCGTCGATGTTTGCGGGGGCCACAATCAGCGTACATAGCGACATTATCGCCAGCGCTCAGCATTTGCGACTTTCTCGGCTCTCGGGTCTCGAGGCATCGAAAGACCTGGGGTGTGTGTGTGTGTGTGTGTGTGTGTGTTGTCAGACCGTGTAAACGCAGATAGGTTCTTGTCAGCGACGAGAGAGCATGGCGGTTAGGAATCGAAAAAGAATTATCAGGCAAACAAAGACGCTGAAGGGGGGATGCGGCGGAAGATGACTTTCTCACATTGATCTTTGTCTCCTCCCCAGCTGAGCTGGGTCTAGACGCCGACGACTGGAGATTGTTGGCAAGTCTCTTCTCCTTCTCCTTCTCCCGCTCTCTCTCTCTCCTCCGCTGGGCACTTGGGCGTGGATGTCGCGATTCTGGCCGAGAAGTGTGCTCGGACTGACAACGGACTATGCGAGCGGCATGAGCGGTAGGGGAAACGACCAAGGGACGCGTGGGTCCGTCGTCGGTAATACTGTTCGAGAGGTTCGTGGGGCAGGCGAACTGAGCTGGTGGCTCCAAGTATACTAGTTGTGTGCTTGAGCGAGGTTCCGCCTCGTGTGAGGGAGATGATGATCGTCGAGCTCCGGAGTCGACCGAGCAACTTGCGACTTGCGACAGCAGTCTGGAGTTAGAGTTGCCAGTTGTTGCGCGATGATTCCAGAGAGGCTGAATGCGAGTATGAATAAACAAAAAAACAAAAACTCGGCGACGGTTCGGTATCGTCTAGATGCGGTGAAACGGATGAGTCAGCTCGTGTAACTCCTAGACTATCTATCGTTAACTCTTAAAGCCACAGCCAACATAAACCTCAAAGTTCACCATTGGCATCGGCAAGCACGATCGCAGACACCCTAGTAAGTGCGGGCCTTTCGGGCGGCCTGCTCGCCAAGTCCTCGTTCATTCTTGCGAGTGGCTGTAAGTCGGTCGCGACAAAGGACTCCTGCCGACTTGCGGCCATCACGCGGAAAATCCGAGTTCCCAGTGGGGCTATCTAGTGGGCGGAATACCTACTTGCCGTTCCGGAGGTGAGCTAGCACAACGAGATGCCTGTGAAGCCGAGTTCTGCACCAATCTGTGGGGCCGGCTGATCACTGATATATCTAGATGTCAGTTTCATGTCGGAGGAGAAGCCGACGCTCACAACTCCGATACTCATGCCGGCTATACGGCGCGTCCAGACAGTTTTCCCCCCCCTTTCATGCGCGACACAACGCTTCTATCTACGGCGCCACATGTCTATGGCATTATGAATCGGAAGATCGGAATCCCCAACAACCGGGCTCCGTGGGAATTGAGGGCAGCTTCGGTGCCTTGATGCTGATGGGTTTTCGGCTGTGATGCTGGTCGGGGAATGCGGGACTGCCCATGGGACGGTATAGCGGAACAGCTATGTACGAAGCGGAGTGGGCAATGGCCCGCGGGGGTTAGATGTGGGGCTCTGTCGGCTCGCAAGGGCTTGGCACCCAAAGCCAGTGAGTCCGTCTTACATGGCATGGCAGAGAGACGTAGAGTTCGCTATGTAACTATTGACTTCGCCTGCTGCACCACGTAACACAGCTTCGCTTGGTCAAGTCGCACCAGATCGACAACCGTTCTGCAACCATAGATATCCAAACTTACTTCCTGTTCAGCGAGTCGGATGTCATACATAACTCACAGGGCTGCCTTGGAGAATAGACACGGCCTGGGCCTGGCTTCATCGGATACCGATAGCCAATTTCCACACTGGCCCCCCGACTGCAATGCTCTACACATGAGGCCACCAGTCACCACCAACCATACGAAGCCTACATATCTGCAGCCGGCTCCGTATCCCAACTGTCAGCACAATCAGCCTCGTATATGTAAACGGGCCGAATACATCCGAGAAAGTATCCCGGTTGCCCTCGAACACTCACATCCACACATTCAGGACAGCTGTGGGGCCAAGGCTACCATCCCATCTAAGTATGTATGTAGAGTATCACTGGAATCGGCCACCAGGGCGGAAGCCGGATGGGGACCGGTGGATTGACGAACCCACCGCGCCGCGCCTCAAGGTGCGGGATCGATTCCTGCCGTTGGGGACACGCTAGCACCCACCAACTAGCCTTTTGGGCACAACCACACTATTTTCTAATGACTGACGAGGCCCTGCCAGTTCAGCCGTAGTAAATATCGTGTCGTGCACGTTGTAGATATGTAGAGTACTGTAGATGCCGCGCCGGGATCGCAGTAGATGTCGCATTGGGCTATATACCTCCTGCGCACTCTAGTCCTGCAAAGCGTCCAAGCGAAGGCCAGTGAACGGCAGTCCCGCAACGGCGTACGCGGTATTATGGTAGAAGACGAGGACATATATTTGCACGCGTTGTTGGTTGTTCGCCTTGAACAGTGGTTGCTCCTGTATATGTAGTACACAAATTTTTATTATTTCTATTTGATATGTATTTAATCTGATGGCACAAAACGGACTAGCGTGCCCAGCGCATGGATCGGTTCCCAAGGATACTTAACTAACTACTCTATGTAGCATAGACTATCTGACCGCCAAGAACCCCGACCTTTGCGACGATCCCTCAAACGTACTTACATAGGTAAGTATGTACGTGCTTAATATTAAAGTGTCCATGCGTAAATGGGCTCGACCCGCATACCGTATATACCGTACCTGTGCTTCCGGGGCAGGCACCGGAAGGTAGATATAGATAGAGTACATATGTCTACGTGCTCTAGTTACATACAGACATGGGATGCATCTGCTGTATGTATGTATCTACCTGGATCCGCCAAGACTGCGGAGCTCCCTCCTTGCCCATTTCCTTTCCTCGTTGGATAGATACTTACTCCTTTTCCTTGCGCTTCCACCGACGACAAACGGCGCACGAGATGAAGGGACAACCACCCTCTAACCAGCACATGCACCGTCCGTGTATCTAGTCACATACGTACGGACGTGGCGAGCAGCGACTTGCTCGCGACTGCGCCATCGACGTGCACACATAGCTGCTGAATTGTTGCACCCTTCGACCGTCTTCTGGCAGGTATGTACATACACCGGTACCCTCTCTGTTCCAGGAGTAAGCGCTGGCAATGCAATGGGGGGCAGAACAGAAAAAGGGCTACTGGCTGCAGCGTCCCGAGATTCGGTTTGTAGATAGCTGTGTGTTCCGTGCAGATCGTTTGCAGCATTTTTTCTGCAAAGAGAAAGAAAGAAAGAAAGAAAGAAGATGAAGAAGAAGAAGAAGAAGAAGAAGAAGAAGAAAAAAAGCCACGATACACAGTTCACCTGCGACGCCATGCGGTGCAGCGCAGTGCTGCAGGAACCCGTTTCGTTGTTTCGACACGCAGAGCGCACGAGCGATGGCCTTGCCAACACACCTGGCGGTCGCAACGGCAACGGCAACGGCAACGGCAACCATGACAACGCCAAACCCGGCGTGGGAACCCCGGCAGTGTTCCCCGCACCCCATACCCTTTCCCCCCACCTGCGGGCGCGAGTTCGTTCTCCGCATTCGCTCGTCCACCCCGTGTAAACACAGGCACGAGATGGGCGGTTTGATTTTTGGTCAGAATGAGGCTGTCAATCTGAACGGCCAAAGTCGGCGGCGCGCGGTATGTACTCCCACCCCCCCAAAGACTGGTTTCAGGCATAGAGTAATGCAGATAGGTGGACAGCCGGCTGCCAGCTATGTACGGAGCGCGCTGGACGGGAGTGCGGCATCCTATGTACCGACCCGTCGACCTGCCCCGCTTCCTCATTTTGCTTCGAAACAACCGGCGCAGACGTCATCCCGCCCTTCCCTGGCCGTTTCAGATCGTGCCCCCTACATATTGAAATCTCGGTAACCACGTACGTACCGCATCAGTGGCGGGTTTCAGCCTCTCCGTCTCTTCCTCCCCTTTCTCTCGATCGCTCGCCAACGGGCCGGTAGATGTGTGACGACAACGATGAAGGGGGGATGGCTGCTAGGACTATGGCGATGAAACGGCGCGGGGGATCCGATCGGCGCGCTAGGTACATACTGGCTGCCAGGGGGGGGGCGGCGGGGAGGAAGGAAAGGGAGATATGTATGTATTTCCGGAGCGCGAGAACAGCCGCTGAAGGCGGCTGCGAATATGGACCTATGTACCGACCGCGCTGTCGATGGAACAGTGGCCGGGGCAGGCAAGACATCGTTTCTGCCTGGATAGAAACCCCCCTCCAAACCGCCCACCAGCCACACCGCACCCGCCACCCGAGTTACTCCTCACCTCACTTCGCCTCTCCACGCTGCCGCTCGCCGAGAATCGTGCGTGTCCCTCCCCCCTTCCGATGAGGAAGATAAAGATACCTTCCGTCAAAGCCCCCCGATTCGCGCGCGCTGCAGACGGGCTGTGAGATTGAGATTCCCGAAGGTGGCTGTGCACGGCGCTTACAAGGGCGCCCTAGCGAGAGAGCCTGGATGATCAAAGCTTGGATTAACTACACCACCGCAGGTGCTTGGGGGCTGGAGGGGATTGGACGTTACGTGGCCACCGCCACACTATAGGCGCTGGGGAGACGACACGGGGGGAGGGGACGGGGCGTCATGAACATCACTCGCATCACCTCGACGCTAGGCCTTGGTTTCTTCTTGTTTTTTTTAGAGGAGTTATACCCCACCTGCCTACTCGAAGTGGGCGGCCCTCGGTGAATATATGGCTATGGACGGGATGGCATGTGGAGGAAAGAAACATCGGGGGCTGAACGACCGGAGGCAGTCCTGGGTATGTGTTTGACATAGTCGAGGTTTGTTGGTCGCTCATCCACCGGTGTTGGCTGGAGACGCAACTAGAGGCGGATATATCGCATTGGGGTGGTAGCGAAGGGTCTAGAGTGACCCAGCCATGTCTGTCCGCTGGGAGCGGCGACGATCCATCGCCATGGCTGGGAATGCGCTTTCCGATTTCATTCCGCGTGACCGTTGACGCGAGTGAGACGACGTGAGTTGCCGTGCGACTGCTGGTGCAGAGAGTGGATCTTCCCCGACAGCTGGCTGGCTTGCCGCGGCATAGGGAAGGGCCAAGACCCTCCACATGCAACTGTCCTTGGTATCTCCCCCCCTGGACGCACTGACCAAAGAATGGAGACACAGACAGAGCGCAAGACAACACGACATAGGGTACGTAGTCGCCGCAACGTGGGAACTTGAGCCTGAAAGAAAAGAAAAGTGAGCTATGCGGCACGGCACAACACTCCGTCGTCCGCTCTCCGCGGGGAGCCCCGGTTCCTTCACGCGAATTTACCGCTTGCATCCCGCTGCTGGAGGGGCCAACCCGCTTTGGATGCGCGTCGGCGGGTACTCGGTGGTGGGGGGGGGGGGGTTCGCTGTCTAATGATCTACCCTATTTCGCGAGTCAGGTTCTCTAAGACAGTTTCGGGCCACCCGGATCCCCCATGTCGAGCCCCATAGAGCTGGCTACCATCAATCAGCTTCCTCCGTGCAGAAAGTGGAAAGCTTCGTTTCACGATGGCTGGGCAGCCCGGACTACACTCATGCTCAGCTGTCGATTGAACGCACTGGCCTGCGCGACTACTGGCTAACTGGGCAACGGGCCGTTGTCGTAGGGGAGAGCTGTGGCAGCGTTGGTTGGTCACAGGTGAGACGATTGGGCCTACGCAGATCGACCTGGTGCGGGTGTGCATTCATCCGCTGCTAACTAATCCTGAGGAGCATCCATGACGACCGCCCCGGAGACGCCGCTGCCGACTATTGGCGTCGAACCCCCAGTGCTCCCTTCAGCCGCGTCGTCCAACAACGCCTCGACCTCCTTCTTTCCCTCAGGCAGCTGCTTCTCCGACCCTTGCTCCCTACAGACTACGAGCGGGGTCCCCCCAGCATCGTTGAGCGCATTCTTATCCGCGCCGCGCTCCAGTAGGAGCCTCACAACCTCCGCGCTTCCACTTGCGGCGGCGTGATGCAGCGCTGTGTTCCCGCGGAAATCCTTGATATTGGTATCCGTGCCCGCGTCGAGCAGCGTACGGGCTATATCGACATGGCCGCGCTCACACGCCCAGTGAAGTGCCACCATTTCCCCATGCGGCTCTCCCAGGCTGACGTGCTTGGACAGCAGAAGCTTAACGATCTCATGGCGGCCGAAGCGAGCGGCGCAGCGGAGTGGGTTCACGGATTCGTAGTGGGTATCAAATGTCTCGAGGTCGACGCCGAGATCGACGAGGACTCGAACGGTGGGCTCATCGCCGAATTCAATCGCACGGTGGAGCCCGGTGACAGCGTCGATGCCGTCGTGGATGAGGTGCTCTATGACTCGGTGGTGGCCAGGCAGGAGACACGCGAGGAGCAAGGGCGTCCTACCACGGCCATCTTTAAGGAGCTTATCGGCCCCGTACGAGATCAGTTCCCGCACAGTGTCGCCGTAGTCGCCCGACCCGTTCGCAGCGTGGTGGAGAGCCGTCCGACCGTCCGCCGAAGCGCTGTTGACGTAGGACTCCAGGTTCTCGCCTGCCTTCTCCAGGAGATGCACGACGATTTTGTCGTGCCCGGCTGCAGCAGCGAAATGCAATGCATTACGGTCGTTCTCCTCATCCCGAGAGTCAATGTCGACTCCCTTCTCCGTTAGGGCCTTTACACTCTCCAGGTCGCCGTTTTCTGCCGAAGATCGCAGCGCCACTTGTGCGTCGTGGTCGTTCTGCGCGAGAAGCGACATCACGTCCCCGTGCTTCTTCGCCACTGCCAGCGCAACCGCCCGTTTGCCGTCCTTGTCTTTCGCCTCCTTCAGGTCCTCGGAGCCTTTCAGCAGGAGGTTGACGCATTCCATACGAAGCCACTTGTCCTCGCAGAGACAAGCGGCATGAAGCGGCGTGCGATCAAAGTCATCTCTCGCATCCCGCGATGCTTTCCACCTCAACAGCAACTCCACCACGCTGAAATTACCCAGAAACGCGCTCCAATGCAGTGCGGTACGCTGGTATCGATCAGCCACATCGACGTTCGCAGCTCTCTGCTCGAGAATCTTCCGAACGATTCCCTGGACGCCGCCCATGGCCGCACAGTGCAGCGCTGTCAACTCGTCTCGTCCGCGCAACGTTATGTCGGCCTTTCTTTTCAAGAGCAGTGTTGCCTGCTTGCGATTCCCCTTGAGACAAGCATACATCAGGGAGGTATAACCCATGGTGTCTTGTGAGTTGACATCCGCACCGGAATCCAGCAGCATACTGGGCCGTGGTCAGCAGCCGTCAAAGAGTTCAACAGATTACGGCAAAGGGTATGTTTAGGCATGTACCTGATGACAGTTTCATCGTCCAATCCAGGAATGTTCACCGCGTAGTGGAGTGGAGTGAAGCCCAGTAGGTCCCTCTCGCCCAAGAGCCTCAGATTTTGCACCTTGGTGAGCTTCCGGGAAATGACTTCTTGGTGCAATGGCGTATACCCCAAGTACATCGCGATCTCGGCATCGTCGAGCCTAGCTCTGTCACTGGGACCTGGCAGCAAGTCTTCCAACCCTTCCATGCGGTCTTGATTCTCGTACAGAACATGAAGGAAGATCATAGTCTTTTTGTCGACCTTTTCCAGTTGCGCTCTCAAATCGTCCCTGAGACTAGTCAGCGCCCCGGCATCTCGGAGTTGCCTGGTGCTCAGCTGAGCCGCGAGGACTACGGTTCGGTAGTATTCTATGAACGGCTCTCGTTAGAAACCCAATGTCCAGACCTCGGATATGACCCAGACCCTACCTATCGCCGCCGCGACAGCCTTGAAACTGAATGGGCACAAAACGCCCTCGGCGTTTTTTCGAAATGTAGAAGCGAAGCGGAGCAACTCCATGTACACAGCGCTAAGCTCTGGCAGGGTGCTGTCCGCCTCCCGCACCTTCATCGTCTGGATGATCGAGTCCACAGCCGCGGCAGCGGGGAGCTTATTTGCCATGCTGAGGGGCGGTACGATGCACAGATATCCCTCTTCGAGCGTACCAAGCCCAGACTTCTGCACAGTGCGAGCTATCCTTTCGAGCCTACCATGATCAAGTGCAATCGAGTTCCATGCAGTGGGATTATTGAACATGTCCAGCTGTCGGGCATTGGCTGGGTTTTCGATTCTCGACACTCTCCGAGAGACCGCCCACATGAACGAGGAAAACAGGTGCTGCCCATACGAGATTTCGAGGCTGTTATCAGTCATGACAGCTAGGGAGCCTGTGACTGCTGGGCTGGCCTCGATTTCATCGAAGGCCACTTTATCCACATCGTAATTGAGGGCAATTGGCCTGGTCGCGCCATTGCCAATACAGTTGGAGAGGTTCGAAAATCCCGTGATCTTGGTATACGGTGTCGATATCTGTGTGTGCCCGGTGACGGTCGGTGCCGGGGACGACGTCCTTGGATGCATTCCTGGCTGACCGGGCGGTGTAGGTGATGCCGCTGGGGTAGTTTTGCCAACTCGCAGGAGAGTAGATGTGCGCGGTGTCCACCACTTGAGGTCACGGAGGAGACACGGCGAATACGGGCCTAGGAACTGTAGGTTTTGCCGTTGCAATGCCGCTTCTCCATGCCGCAGCCAGTCGTCCTCGGAATCCTCGGAATCCGGTTTCTGCGTCTCTGCAAGCGTATTTCGCGCCTTCCGTTCCGTCTCGCGGGTATGGTATATCCAAAGCGAGAGCACGGCCTCAATCTCGGCCGCATTTGCGGCCCACGGCGTTGTTACGCTGGACCTTTTGACAGTGAGTTCAATCGACTCGTTCCTGTCGCCGAACTGCACATTCACCGACCATGTGAATACGGTGTCCCCCGCCTCGTTGAAACTGAGCATGTTCATAGCTTCGTCGATGGAAGATGCAACGGACACAGCGAGTTCCGATGTCGGACCCGTCCATTTGCTAAGCTTTCCCATCCTCATGCGAAGCCTGACGAGACCCTGCGATGAATTATTCATCCCACACGGCGGAGTTGGTCCCCAATGCCCATCCGCCCAAGCATTTTCTCCTGTCAAGATCCCCCACGCCCAGGTTTCTTCAAGAGCATATGCATCCAAGGGATTTTCACTTGACGGAGGAAGGTCCTCTGCAGTAGTGCGCTGCCAAAACATGCCTCGGTTTCTACCTATCCCCGTGGCAAGCCAGTCCAGCTCGTGCCCTGGTTGTAGCGGCTGGTTGAACGGCCGCTCAACCAAACTCCTCCGCTCAACAGCTCTTACCATAGTCATAAGGAAGGTGGCCAGTAGTTGTGCAATACTTAGAGACCAATGCGATGCCTGACGTTGAGACTCACCGTTAGCAATAGAATCAGATCATGCAGGCTTGGGTGAAACATACTCGCAATCCCACAAACTGAAGAACAAATCCAGTAATGCTGACTACTGTTCCTACAACCGTTGCGGCTTCGAAGGGATTGGAAATAGTCTTCCCGAGCAATTTCCGCCAGCCATTCTGCTGGCTGGGTTTGTGGTTGGTAGTCGCAATACTGTCCACTCGCTGCACGCGCACGCGGGATGTTCTCCGTCTCGATGTCAATACCTCGTCGCGGGCCCCTTTTGCGATGATTGCATATGACTCAAAAGTTTGGTCGTTTACGATCTGATCTCTGGTAAACATAGTACAGTGAAAAATCGCGGACGGAAACATACCCTGCCCCTTTGCAGCCACAAGCAGCGGATGTGGTATCGTTTGCCAGTGGGGATTTGAATCCATTCGACTTCCTTGGTACTTCTCTCCACCACGGAAGCACAGATGAACATCCCGACCACCAATACCAATGTTCCTGTAGCCGTGACAGGATACGCGTAGGGTCGAACGTCCCCTCCGCCTTTCTGTAGCTTATACCGATAGGTGACGAGGCCGCCAGCTACCAGAACAGCCGCCTGTACAAGTATGCCTAGGAGAGCCATGCAGTACAGCTCAACCAGCCCCTTCATCTTCGGGCTGAGGTTGAGGGAAATATTAGGGGCATCCCTAGAGGCATCACCCCGGATTAGTCTTCCCGAAGGATCAACTGTTTGCAATTGTGCAGTGTTCCCTTGTTCCATATCATTTGCTGGCCGCGGTGGCCAAAGAAGTTTGCGCAGCCGTTCGGATCGTGAGCCTGGAGAACCTCTCAGCAAAGTATCCAACTTGCCCTTGGCAGAAGGTCCCTACGTTTCCTGGTAAGAAGCGGAAACTTCTTCGCCTTTACTTCCTCCAGAGTCGTGATACGAAACAACTTCTCAGCCAGCAGATCCCCAGCAGTGGTTGCTGGGTCAGCGTTATCACCAATCTCTTCGAAGAACAGAAATTCCTGCACTGGAGCCGATCCCATAACCCGCACGAGGGCTTCCCCATTCCATAACTCGCAGACTGATCGCATCGCGTCAGCAGAATACTCACCCACCCGCTGTCCGACTCGAGAAACTTGTTACCTTCGTGCGAAGTGCTCGACATCAGATCCAATTCCGCCGTCGCCGCGGTTTCTCGCGCTCTCCCGATAAGCGCCTTGAGCCATGAAGGGCCGCCGACCCTGATCGCCCCCACGACCGCCGCGATAATTCCCAGGGGAGCACACGCGAACAGCACGTTGTCCGCCCACGACATGCTCTGGCTCATAAACTGGCGCGCGAACTGCTCCCCGAAGAGGGCAATCAACGGCCCCAAGTCGGAAGCAAGATTGTTGGAGAATTCATCACCGTTATCTTGGGCTGCTGCGCCATGCGACATCACGGAGATGACGATCGCTACCGATGTCAGAACACGGGGCCAGGGGGTAGGCATTTGACTTGTTCCCCCCAAATAAGCGGTTGTGGTCGTTTCAGTGCCGCCAGACTCGGAAAATGGTGTTTTCGAGATGAATGTAAATCTTGAGATCAGTGAGTGAAGACAATCGTAGTTTACCCTGGGAGACACAGTGTGGACTCTGTCTAGGATTCTTCTGCCTGAACATGCATTGCCACTCTTCCACACGCATTTAGACCTATACCACGCATCCGAGCTTCCGCATCCACGATTATTCCCGTCAGCCTTGTCCCTATAGTTGGCTGGTTATGATAGCGGCCAGTGTTCGCAATAGCCCGCATAGTCCATCTTTTGCTCTACCAGCCCATACTGCGGGTGGCAGCCCGGCCCTATATACGTCAGGGCCAGGACTGCCAGTCCTGTGGGAAGTCAGGACTGGATGGATGGCGGGGTCGACCGCGAGTGGATATATGTGATCTGTATCGCGAAGCAAGCGAGGCAACCCACGCTCTAAAGAGGGAGGAGCACGCATCGGCAATCGTCTCTTTTTAGCCATCCTCGGTATGAGGCCTCTGACGGCTGCTGGTAAATACGGTGATATTGTCGACAAAACTTTTCGTACATAGCTTCTGGTTGTTGTTGCTTTCCAGATTCATTAGTTATAAATTATCGTCGCGGTTGATCGGGTTTTCAGTGGTGGGCTGAAAACAGCGGATTCGTCGCTTGCTTGTCTGCGTCATGTCCTTTACACCTGTTCTATCCCAGTGGGCAGAATGGTCGGTCTATAGATGGGCTGGTCCATCTATAGACTGGCCGGCCCGTGTATGAATGGGCTGGATCTACGAACTGGCCGGACTGTGGGTAGATTTTTTTGGGTAACTGGGCTGGCCAGGTGGGAGATATCTGGGAGCGGGCTGGCCAGGTGGGAGATCTGCCGCCACTGGGTAGATAGCTTCGTTTTTTTTACGGCGGCGGCGGGAGGCACTTAACGCGGCGCTGACCAGATCTCAGACCCACCCCTCAATTCCCCAGTGATTAATCCCCAGGCACTCACTACTCAACACCTCGCTCTCACCAACAATCAATTGAATTCTGCTTACAACCAGGGATCTATCTCCGGAGAGCAACTACTGCACCCGTCTCCTTCTCTTTCTCAGAACTCGCCCTCCCGCCGTACGTTCCGGTGCTGTGGCTGGGGTAACCTGCCGAGTTCTCTTCCGACTTGGTGGTGGTAAATCGATCGAATCTTGAATACCAGATAGCCCGTAGTATTGCTCCTGCGACTGCTCCTCTTCCCGCGGCTCCTCCTCCTGAGACTGCTCCTCCTCCTGCGGCCCCACTTCCTGCGGCTGCTTCTCCTCCTGTAGCTGCCCCTCCCCCTGTAGCTATTCCTCCTCCGGAAATTGCTCATCCCCCTCCATCCCACGATCAACCAATGCCACCTCAGTGCGAATTGCCAATTTCGACAGGTTATGGCAGTCGAACTCTGTAGAATGACAATGGACAGAGCACTTCACTTTTTTCTCCAAACATCTGCATTTCCCAGTACAACGAGGGGGCTTGCAATTGCAGGAAACTGATATCCGTTCACTCGTCGACATTTTTGCTGATGCCGCATGGAGGGTGATGATATTTGGCAGCCCAGTCTCCGGAATGTTTGCTGCCGCATCCAGACGTGCTTCCGGTGGTACTCTGGTTAGAACACTAACAGGGTAATGGACGTTGAGAACTTCGTGCGCAGTCTGAAGCTTGTACCGGCCGTGATGAGGTACAGCTAGAACCCGGCAGAATATACGGTGTGGGTCGGTTGCCGTACGATCCTTTTTGGAAACCCTGATACTGACTACATCTCCCGGGGGAAAGGCTTCTATCGTATGGCGTTTGTTGTTTTTGCTCGCCGACCTCTGCCGTGCCTTTGCTGCATGCGGGTGCACCTCAATTTCAATGGCCGTTGGGGTGAATATCATAGTTTGCCTGTGCGTCGTACGTATGATTCCAGAGTTTCTTTTGATCTGGCCCAGGTGGTGGTTTCATGTGAGGATACCGCATCCAGTCGCAGTACTCTACTCGCTTTTCCTCCGTAAACCGAGACTAAACGATCATCAGTAGGAACTCTACCCCATTCCCGTCTTAAAGCCTACCTTGCTTTTGTCATTTGCCATCCATCTTCCAAATTCCTGGAGTGTTTCTGCAGAAAAAGGGGCGAAGGTGGTATTGGGGAGGGCATTGGCGGTGGCGGCAGTGGCGGACATGATTGCAAAGAGGGTTGTAATCAGGGTGATGGTGACTGACGAATGGATTAGTTCAAGAGAAGTTGGTTTCCACAGGGGTGTTGGTGCTAGCTCGTATGCCCACTAGGCTTGGCCCACTCGTAGATCTAGCACTCGGCTAGCCTACATAGCTCTACCACTGGTACAGCCCACCCGCAGATTTACCACTGGGCTAGCCCAGTCACCTAAGAAAATCTACCCACCGTCCGGCCAGTTCGTAGATCCAGCCCATTCATACACGGGCCGCCAGTCTATAGATGGGCCGGCCCATCTATAGACCGATCTTTCCTCCCACTGGGCTAGAACATATCCATAGCGCAGGAGCGTTGGTCTACTGACTGAGACCAGAATATCGCAGGACAACATGGATTCAGTGGGCTGATCATGGCGGACAAGGCGGATGTGAACACTATAGGGACTTAGAGTCCGGTGAGTAGCAGGATTAAGCTGATGGGTGTCTATGGCAAATTGGATATCACGGTATCAAAGTGATTGAAGGACGATGACACCCAAAGGTATCCTCACATATCACGACTCCACCCGCAACAGCAGGAAGGAAATCATGAAGGGTGGCCGTCACCGAGTGGTGCCGTAGAGGGATTCGTTTTTGGACATAAGTACAAGCCATGATCCCACAAGAGAAAAAATCAAACCAGAACACCGAACGCTATCCCAGCAGCACCTTGATGGAAACACATGCTTTTATTATGCACTGCATCCCGAACTCTCCCCATCAATGGCAAAATTACCGGACGGTGGCATCGTACTTGGTCTTGAACCACTTGATGGTATCGATAGCGGAGATCTTGTGCGAGTGACCGACGCGAGACTGGCAGCGCCTACGCTTGGCAACACGGAGACCAGGGCGGGACCTACACTCGCCGTCAGCGACCAACCGACATAAACTATCATCTCATAGGATCGCGAAAAACGCACATGATAACGTAAAAGTCCATTCCGTAAATACCGATAGCCGGGTCGTACTTGATTCCGAGATCGATGTGCTCGGATATTCCAAAACCAAAGTTGCCGGTCTCAGAGAAGTTGCGCTTCCGCAGCTCGTACTCCTTGACCTTGAGACCACGCTCTAAGATCTCCTCGGCTTTGGGGCCGCGGATAGTGACGTGGACGGCAATCTTCTCGTTACGACGGATACCGAAGGTACGGACGGTGTAACGGGCCTTTGAGTAGACGGGAGTCTGACCAGAAAGCTGCTCCAACACTTTGGCGGCACGGGTAAGTCTGTCGCCAGACTCTCCGACGGAGATGTTGAGGACGAGCTTTTCGATGCGGAGCTCACGCATGGGGTTCGCCTCCTTGGTCTGGGTCTGAGTCTCGGCCTTTTTTGCCCCGCATAGTCAGTATCTTCGCTGCCTTCTCGTTTCTGAAACTGACGTCGTCGGATTTATCTCGGTGGCAGAAGACGAACGAACGGATAGATTATCGGAACTAACCATTTTTGAGATTTTGTATGCCTCCCTGTGCCGGAGAAGTTGATGTGTTGGGTGTCGGTAGGCAGGAGTGGGCGTTGTTTGGGGCTGCCGTATCGTCTCTCACTACAGGATCAAAACGCATGGTCGAATTCAGGAACTTCGCGATCGTTAGTGCGGAAACTTTGTGTGTGGGTAAAAACTCAGTCACAGCTACAATCTAAGCCAGGGCTTAGGGTAGCCAAGGAGTACAGGCAGAGCCGCAAGCGCATGACTGACTCATTTCTCATCTAATTAGTCGTGTAGTGCCAAGATAGCGCGGAACCCGACACAACCTTCTTCGCCAACAGCAACTTCACGCCTTCAACTCCGTACGTACATCCATTGGACAGCGATAATCTCGATACTACACTTCATCCACACGAACCCAAAGCTTCTGCTAAGCTGCAATCATGTCGAAGCAACAGGGAAAAATGGTGAGTCTTTGCTGTTGCCCTCTGGGAGAGATTTTTCGTTGACACGAGCTGTAAGACGCTGATACACCCATTTGCAGGCCAATCTTGTAAGCGCGCCTACCGATTGACGCTGTGGCAGCGCGAACTCAAGCTGACGAATGGTATAGATCAACTACCGGATGAGGGTTACCATGGCCGACAGTCGCCAGCTCACTGGCACCTTGCTCGCGTTTGATAAGGTACAAGCCCGCCATATGTATTTCACCTAATTATCGTACAACGAGTGCTAATATTGTCTCTTAGCACATGAACATCGTGCTCGCCGACACCGAGGAGTTCCGCCGTATCAAGCGCAAGCCCGCCAAAGCCGCCGCATCGCAGGCTCCCATCATCTCGGAAGAAAAGCGTACGCTCGGTCTCATCATCCTCCGCGGTCTGCATATCGTCTCTTTGTCCGTCGAGGGCCCCCCGCCCGCTGATCCGTCAACCCGTCTTGGCGCCACCCCAACCGGCGGTCCTGTTGGGGGAGCTGGTCCCGGCATTGCCAGGCCTGCCGGTCGTGGCCTGCCCATAATCGGAATGGGAGGACCGCCGGCGCCTGGAGGACCTGGAGGAATTCCCGGCCAGATGGGTGGATTGCAGGGCCCTATGAGGAGTGTTGGGCTTGGACAGGGTCCGCCTGGTGGTCCACCTGGCCCTCCTGGTGGATTCCCTGGTGCTCCTCCCGGCTTCGGTGCTGCTCCGCCTGGTTACCAGCCGCCTCCTGGATTCGGTGCTGGTAGAGGTTTCCCTCCGCCACCCCCCGGTTACCAGGGGCGGTAAGTGGTGAATGTTTGTTCGGATCTGAAATTATGGTGTGATTGCAATAGGACGAACGCACCTTGTTCAAAAGTAGGTACTGCAAGTGCAACGCATGTGTAAGGTGATTGAAATACCATGGGTCAATAATGTGTTAACACAAAAATCCACACAATTCTCTCGTGTGGCAGCGTTTTGGTCAATACGTTGGTGTGGATATATGTTTTGGATGTTTTGTGAGATGAGCCACCGTAAGATCCCACCCCCGCATGATGATTCTACGGCGAAATGGAACGAAGACTGTGAGCTCCGTTATATAAAGAAGCGATGCCGCGCTTCACCCTCGGGGAGAAGTAAAGGCATTGCGTACTGACACAGGAACTCTTCATCTATTCATTCCCGTCATCTGCAAAAGCCCTGAATCAACCAATCTCAACACTTTTACTCCAATGCATGGAGCAGCATCTCACCATCCCCTAAATTTCAGTTATTAAAATATAAATCCTCCAAGACCGTACTCAGAAATGGAGGTCTATGAGGATGAACTGTTGCACCATATGAAGGGCACCTCTTTAGCATCCTTTACTATGGTGCGGAGAACCTCAAGCTCTCGGGAGCTAGTGTCCAGGACCTACCTTCCCGATTCCCGAAGCCCATACAAACGTTAAATTTGCACAGGCTGTTAGGAGTACGATTAGAAAGGACTATCTACCGTACGCACCTTTCGGCCTCCTTCTGTACACGTTTCCCCAACTACGTTCCTCCGTTTTGACGCCGCGAAGTGGTCTGGCACGAGGTTGTCCTGCAGACTGAGACCTGCTGACATCTGGGTTGGTGCATGGCTGATGGGGTATTTGGTAAGTATGCGTATTATGTTGCTTGTAAATTCTCTCGCACAGAAGATTACATATGGAGATTACATACTGCAACATAACCGTTTCCACGGGTCGCAACCAGGTGCACGACGTCAGGCATGTGACCTTGAAATTATTTCCCGCTAACCGCATACCGACTAACCCGGCAGCATATCATCTGCAAAAACCCTCCACCAAAAAAGTTGACGTCCGTGGACCCCGAAGACAACACCATGAACCCACCAGCGCCGGGTCTTCACGAAACATAATACATTACACCCTCATGAGCCGTTGTCGGCTACCGTTCCGGTGCTGCCACCCAGTCGCCACCGCTCGTCAATCCGCCCCGCCAACATCCCTCCCGTTCCTCTACCAGACCCGCTCGATCTATAGCCCCGCCAGCAATACCAAGAAGAGCACAACAAGAGGCAAAGGATGGAGTGGCGGTGGTGGTAGGATGGAAAATATCGACGAAGATATACCATTCGATAGCGGTGCAGCGGATACAACAGATCCTTTCGCATATCTCTACACCCCACCTCCAAAGCCAATTGATCGGCGCCCGCCACCTCCGACATTCGCTTCGGCTCCGCGAACAAAACGACCCCTTCACGATGCCGAGTTCCCACGGTCATCGATCACCTTTCGAGAGCGCGAAATCTTCACCCGTATCTTCGAGAGCATCCTCAATACTCCCTCAGCAGCCACCCGAACCTCTCCCCTCACAAAATCTCTCGATGCAACGCCACGAGCCCGTGGACTCCCGCCTCCGCCGGCGCTGACAGATCTTTTCACGAGCACCATCGGACCACAAAGCACGGGAGGAAACCTCAGTTTTGCGCCGCAGCACCTGGCGAGCCAACGTGAAGGAGCAACCGCAGCCATGGCGCTGGTCTCCACATTCTCGTCGTACCCACCCTCACTGCGTGCTGCAGCAGCACGCGCGGCAGGTCTTAAGGATTGGGCTACAGTGCAGAAGCTCGAGGCAAACATAGACATCGAAGCCCTCGAGGCAAAAAAACGAAGTCTCCGCGCTTGTCCCAGCGATGTTAACATCCTGCAATGGTTGGAAACATACGTCTACCCATTACCCAACACCCCGTCTGCCTCTGAAGCATCATTTTATGCAGAGCTCTTGAGTGAGGCTATGGATATCTTTCGCCGGGACTACAACGACCTTAACGGTGTGGTGGCGATCTTCGAGCGCGCGAAATCCCTTGGCGCGGAGTCCTACGTCCTTGGCTGCACGACCGCGGTCTATAACCGCACCCTCGCTGCGGTGTGGGACGGTTTCGCCGATATTGCTCGCGTACGAGATCTGATCGAGGAGATGACTGTCAATGCCGTTGGTGGAGACGTCCACACTGCCGAGATCCTCAAGAAGATCTGCGACCAAGTTGATGATACCTTCTCCGGAAAGAACGGCGAGTTCGCCGCTATGATGATCGGGCGACAGGAAATGGAGTCTGTGGATTACCTGAGGAAGAGGGTCTGGAGACTCGAAGTTAACGGAACCCTCGATAAGCCGCCAGAAGTACAGGCTAGAGAGCGTGAAGAAAGGGAAGCGGCCGCGCAGGAGAAGAGGGCGAAAGCCCGAGCTAGTAGTTGGGGGTCTTCGTACAAAGGGAGACAAGGTTCCGTGAGGAGGGTGGACATAGGTGCCGGACGAGGTCGGAATACCAGCGCAGGTCGGAGTACGGGGCGAGGCGATAAACACCAGCAGCATGATTGGCGTAAAGTCGAAGGGAGAAGAGGACTTACCGGGAGGAAGCCGAACCTCACTGGCCGCGCTTCGACGTCTGATCCCAGAACAAGGCAAGATGCTAGCAGGATCTGGAGCAGGGGAAAGGAGGAGTAGCAGTATTCCAGATATTTTACTCGCCCTGCATCTTACTTGCTGTTTGCTTGGTTTGCATTTTGGGATATGGTACTATAGAGTGTGTTATAAAACCGGGGTTGGGTTGGGAGGTCAATGATTTGGGATGAGTTGATGGGAACGATACTGTACGATAAGGCTCAACAACGGTAGATAGAAAGGCCGCTTCCATGGAAGGTTAACAACTCATTCTAGATGCACGAAGTCCATCAGGCGAATACAAATGATGCAAACCGCTACCGATCACCTCTGTTGCACCGCTGTTCCGTCTAGCCTAACATCTAGAAGTACGACAGTTTCGCTTCTCTTCACCCCCACGCATGCATGTACATTTCCATTCTCGAGCGGCTATTTATCTGTAAGGAGAGTCGGCCTTGATACAGGCAGCTAACTCGGGCTCCCACTTGTCACCATTGGCCAGGAGCTTCTCCTTGTTGTAGAGCAGCTCTTCGCGGGTCTCAGTGGCGTATTCCTGGTTTGGCGCTGGGAACGGTCAATTTATGATGAGGAGTATCAGGGACGATGGAGTGCGTACATTCAACAATTGCATCGACGGGACATGATTCCTGGCAAAACCCGCAATAGATGCACTTCGTCATGTCGATATCGTATCTGGTCGTCCTCCTGGAGCCATCCTCTCTCTCCTCGGCCTCGATGGTGATTGCTAGCGCGGGGCAGACCTATTCCCAATTCCCATCAGAGCTGTCCCGTCTTCACACCTGACGCGCCGGAGGACTCACCGCTTCGCAAAGCTTGCAAGCAATGCACCTCTCCTCGCCGGTTGGGTATCTGCGGAGCGCATGCTCACCGCGGAACCGTGGCGAGATCGGACCCTTCTCGAACGGATACATGATAGTGTAGGGCGGTCGGAAGAACTGCTCGAGGACGACGTACATTCCTCGGAACATCTCCGTCATAAGAAAGAATTTACCCGCCTTGTCGAGCGCGGACTCTCCATTCTCCCAGGTTGTGGCGGCGGTGAGGCGGGGTATCCGCGGAAGCGCCTGGAGCGTGCGAGAGGTGGTGGAAAATGCTGCGGCTTGTGGGACGACGAATCGTGCTGAGGAAACGGCCCGGAGATGCAGCGTGCGGAAGGGCGTCGCCATTTTGTTCACTGTGGTGGCCGCAAGGTTGACGTCGATGGGGAAGGTGAAGCGTGTTATGGTATGGAGGCGTTGGGATCTGGTTGCTTGGTGCTGTACCTTGCGGCTAAGAAGGTTGCTTACAATACCCGATTGCGATTGGCCACCGTCCGTTTACCACGAGGAAGGAAGAGTCGCAATGGCAACATTAACCACAATGACAAAAGGATGCTGAGAATACGGGATCTGCTAATACACTGATTGATTTTTTGTCTTTGTTCTGTGGGAAATTAGAAAGCAAAGGCCACAGAAATCGTTGGCGTAGTTACCTAGATAACAGCATTTAAAGTACAGACAAGCAGTTTACATGAGTGCAGGAGGATGAAGGGAGTACAGCTTGATTTCGAACAAATCCCCCGCCTCGAGAATAAATTGGAGCTGCAAGCCATGGCGAGGAGCACCCGGTGATGCTTCATGAAGAAGCGGTATGTAGCGGGGCATGGCGGGGGGTTATCGATCAACAGAGCCTCATGACCGAAGTAGAAAGAAATGAAGAATCTTAGCCATAGAGGAGAGACAAAGCTTTGCCTAGAAATCTGGAGCTTTGAGATCTGAGTAAGCCGATTCCCCGGAGACTGAAATAATCCATACATTTTTCCGGTGGTGGTATTAGCATCGGCACCGTTGGGTTTCAAATCTTTCCCGGCGAAGCAACTCCCAAATCGTCACCGATCATATCTAACGTCACCCACCACCAGTTTGATCCACCACCGCTCCGCTCGTCAACCAACCACTCTCACATACACGCAATGTTCAGAACGGCTGTCCTTCGCGCATCCCGCGCTATTCGTCCCGCTGCCATTCGTCCCCTTGCTGTTCCCCGGCTTGCCGCCGTCCCGGCGAAGACCGCCTACCCCATTGGTATCCGCTACTACTCTGCCCCGGCTTCGCTGTCCAAGGAGGAGGTCGAGGGGAGAATAAAGGATCTATTGATCGGCTTCGACAAAGTGGGTTTATATCGCTCTCCTGAATAGGATGGGAAGACTGACGGGTGGCGATTGCAGGTTACCGATGAGGGGAAGGTTCGTAGGCAGTTTTCGGCCAGCCAACGCGGGCGGCTGCGATGGACGTTGGTGCTGACGTTGATTTTTTGCCGCAGGTCACTGGCACTGCCCACTTCTCCAAGGACCTTGGTCTGGACAGTTTGGACACCGTTGAGGTTGTGATGGCCATCGAGGAGGCATGTGGCCACCGCCATTGGTGGAGCGAAGAGAAGACGTGAGGGTTAAAAAATTAACACTTTCGTAGGAATTCAGCATTGAGATCCCCGACAAGGATGCCGACAACATCCACAGCATCGACCAGGCTGTCAAGTATATCCTGTCGCAGCCTGATGGTGAGTTTCTCGTGTTGTAATTCTATGTACCGGTGACAATGTGGCTAACATTTCTGTTTTTTGTTCTTTGCCAGCCCACTAATCGCATCGTGCATTGCCGGATGGATGGGATGTATGCGTGCTATACATAGAGGGGAAAATTGGCTGGAGGGGAAAATAACTTGTATTCCAACTTGTATAAGATCCGCGATATTGCTGCTCTTCTACTGGCCCCGGGCATATATGCGTAGACAAAAAATATCGTCGTAACCATATCTACACCAAGGCTATTGCGCTTCTCCCCAATAAGACTCCCGCGCGTATGGAATACATAGGCCATCAGGCGTCAGGTGTCTGCTGCCAGACACCTGAATGCCGTGCACACTCAGCCACCCAGCCGCTCGCTCCCGAAGCCAGCTGACATCAATCCTTCATTCGAGTTAGACACCTTTAGAGTTAGCCTTCCTTCTTACGATCTCTATCAACGTACTCTACACTACAACGAGACCCACGTTGATCGTCAAGCGAAAGAGAGGAGAGAACAGAGAACGGCATCTAGAGTCATTAAGACAGGGTTCCGCGCGTCTACCCGGATACATACTGTTCAATTCTCCTAGCGAAAGACCAAGCAACCTCCACCTCGAACACCACCAACGCCTCTATCTACCCCTAGCTTCACACCTCGACCGCAACAACTCACCACCAACCACCACCAGAACCACACGACCCGCGACTACCCACGCACTTTCCACGATATGGCATCCACGGCCGGATTGACGCGGCGACGAGGAGGAGGCGGCGGCGGTGGTGTTGATGCAACGCAAGACGGAGAAAGGAGTAGTAGTCCTGCTGCCCCTCGGCCGCAACAGCGCGACAGTATGGGGACCGGAGAAACGGCGTACACCACCGAGAATGGGCACAAGATCGGTGAGCCACCATCCATCGCAACCACTACCACTAAACAGAGGAGAGGGAAGTGGTCAGTGAGCAGAGGGGCGGGGAAGTGAGAAGCACAGGGCTAATTTCTATCAATCAAAGCGTACGACCCCAGAGATATCAGCGAAAACCAGGAAAGGAACAAGTTGCCCAAGTTGACGCTCATGGAGGAGATATTGTTGCTGGGCTTGAAGGATAAACAGGTGCGTGCTGCTACTAGCTGTGCCAGCTGTTACCGGGTCGACTGACAAGAAATAGGGCTACCTCTCTTTCTGGAACGAAAACATCAGCTACGCCCTCCGCGGTTGCATCGTCCTCGAACTTGCTTTCCGTGGTCGTATAAGCATGCAGAAGGACTCGTCGCGGCGCCGATATCCGCTCGCCGATCGCGTTATCGAGGTGGTGGACGACACGTTGACGGGCGAGGTGCTGCTGGATGAGGCGCTGAAGATGATGAAGACCAGTGAGAAGATGAGCGTCAGCGCGTGGATCGACCTGATGAGCGGTATGCCGCGCCTGCTGTTCTCACCCTCGCAGCACTGACATCGATCCAGGGGAAACATGGAATCTGATGAAGATCGGCTACCAGCTCAAGCAAGTGCGCGAGCGCCTAGCAAAGGGCCTAGTCGACAAAGGCATCCTGCGCACCGAAAAGCGCAACTTCCTCCTCTTCGACATGGCTACGCATCCGGTAGTTGACGGTGGTGCCAAAGACGAGATCCGCCGCCGGGTGCGCAACGTACTCACCTCCCGCACTGTGGTCCTTCCGGCGAACCCCTTTCTCCCGGAAGACATGGAGTACCGATACCTTCGGACACTGGCGATGGTATGTGCAGCATATGCAGCCAACGTTCTCGAGAACGCGCTCAGTACGCTCGGTCACGAGGCGCGGGAACGCGCGTTTGCAAATGTTGACGAACTACTCAATGAGTTCTCGCAATGGCCGTTTGCAAGGAGGAATATGTCTTCCGGCGTGGGACAAAATCTGGGACAGGTTACAGCAGAGGAAGTGGGCGAACACAAGGACAAGGAGTTGCAATTGGAGGTGTGTTTGCTCTCGTCCATTTATCTCTTTTCTCCTCTTGTCTACTAACAATACATGAGCAGGTTGTAGCAGCAGTACTGAACGTGTTTACGAGACTGGATTCACTACTCTAGTCAATCTCTTTTGTCTCCCTGTCTGCTTCCTGTCCATCTATCTGTCTGTCGTTTGCATTCTTTTTTTCCGTCTGTTTTCCGTCGTTCTTGGAGTGGCCGGGTTTGCCGTAATGGACGGAGCTCCGGGGCACTACCAAAATACCTACTTCTTACTCATTTCTTTTTATGTGTGTACGTGTTCTTTTCCTGTGTTTGTCCTGAGGTTCGAGGCGGAAATAGGAGGGATGAGGATAATACGAAAAAGCGGTTCGGCCCAGGAGTTTGTAAGATTGCCTATCATGAATACTGTTTCTGGGTATTATGTTATGGCGTCTAGTTTGGGGATTACATTGGGGATGGTATGGGAACTGGAACGGAGTGCATTCGATTGGACCGATCACGAAGTTGTGTGGTGAAGCAATGCATGTGTCATCGTGACGATGGATGGATATCAGAGATTGAACCGGCGAAGGGCTTAGTAGAGATATGGGTATATTTGTACGCCTTTTGCCTCAGACAGTCCACTTATTCACCGAAATTGCTAGGACGATCCGCTATTTTTATCGTCTAGAATAGTCCTCTTTTCTCGAGTGATAGCTAGCAACCAAAGCCCTCGCTACCAGCAACCCGCGCGGCACCCAACACCCCCAAATCCATCATGTCTTCTACCAGCAGAAATGCTCCAACCCCAAGCGCAAATGAGATACCCGAGAAATCGAAACGACCATGGAATCGGATTTTTCTCACCATCGCCTTTCTAAGGCCATACTATGGGACACCATTTCCCTTGGAGACAAAGCCTCTGGTGGGTTGTGCAGGATGGATCCAAGACTCGCTACCAAAAGTCCAACGGTCAGATCAACGTTGTCGTCTGCGCCGAGAAAGCGTGCAACTTCAAGGTATGGGCGCACCAGAAAAAGGGTGAAGGTCACAATCGTCAATCCAAACCACACAGCCTGTACCAGTATGCTGGCCAACAAGCGCGAGGCGCAGAACCGCCAAGCATTTCTCCTCAGGCGGTTCCCAAGGTTCTGACGGTGCACAAGACGACGACCACATCCGAGCAATTGGACATCATTACGCACAAACTAGCACGTACATGCCGCAAATCACATACTTATTAGTATTAGCTGCAGCATTGCAGCTGGAACAGGTTGCTAACTATCACTCGAGAAAATTGGACCATTCTAGATAACGATAGAAATAGTGGATCATCCTAGCAATTCCGGCGAAAAAAGTAGACTATCTGAGGTAAAAGGCGATATCTGTAACGCAGCGCGACTGTCGGTGCAGGTTACTGAAACCGAGGACGACGATGGGAATATCCTCAGGTTTGTGCGAATGATAAATTGTGAAGACGATCATGAATGATGGCTCGCATCTATGGTCTCGCCATTGCTACTGGTAGCGTAACATGGCGGTATGTACCTCTTGTTGGGGCCGATGTGGGGCACTTGGGTATGTAGAATGGATATTGCGTTGTCCTTGGAGTGGATCTCTCCGACGGGTTTTTTTTTGACCCTCTATATACTAGCAACCAGGACCCAATGGAGTCCGTAGCCGGAGCCCACGTTACTCGAAGAGGGTACGTAGATAAGTAGAGTAGAGTAGTCGTTCTATCCAGAGGACCTGATATTTCCCAAGCGAACGGCCAAGACTCGGAGCTTCGACTCGGGGTCCGCGTGGCATTAGCACTCGCTGTTTTTAAAGTATCCATCATCGTGATCGCTCATATTGTTAGTCGATTATGTGCCGGATACTTAGACGGGGTAGCACGACCGGGGTGTAGGCGGAAAACAACCTCCAACCTCAGCCTTTACATATGTACTCCAAATGACATTCAAAGATAGAGATAAAAAAAAGCGTACAATCGACAAGGTAAAATTTGACGCTTTGCAAATAAAAAACGAAGTGGTGGTTGGGACGCCATTGACGATCAAATTTGGGCCCTGTTGAATGTATGGGGGCCACTCGTATGAACGCTAACTGTAGACGGACGAGCTAGTGGGCAGAGCTAACTAAATGTTGCTCTTCAGTCAACCCTCTCATAAGCCATCGTCGATCTCTTACTACGGTCTGCAAAGCGCCGAATTGTTTTTATATCGACAGAATTCATAGCCTCGACCAGTCTTCTCTAGCTCAGGAAGGAGTATTTGCAGTGCTCTCAAGTATATCGTTTCACAGCTGCCTAGCAATACCCAATATAATTGAGCTCGCATTGGTACTTGGGATAGAAGATATGTAACTTCGTGACCAGCTTCAAGAATGATGGTCTCAAGCATCGACTTCTCATTCTGAAAGTCGTATTCCGCTTCAAGAACTCTCAACGCACAACAGCCCTTCCCTTTCTCGCATCGATCGGTAGTTCCGGCTGTATTGGCTCGCTCTGTGGCTGCTTGAAAAGCCGGCCGATATCGCCATGCACATTGCAATTGAATCTTCTCCCTATAGTGCTCTTTTTGCTTATGAGAATAGTACCAACGAGACTGTGGTGTTTTCCCAGCGTTTGCTCTTGATAGCCCTTTCAGCTGGCGCTCCGCTTCCTTCCATCCTTTTTCAGGTTGATTGAGTACGAAGATATCATCGTCCGGTTCCGAATCGATTTCAACCTCTCCGCCACTTGTGCTACTGCTCGAAAGAGCACCTCCTTCTGAGCAGCTATCGGGAATCTCCTTCTAGCCGTAGCAGTTCTCTGTCTCGTTATGTCCGAAGGAGTAGCGGGTGCCCGGCTAGCAAGTGTCCGCTTGCTAGGACGGGGCATTATGGAACAATGGCGGACGGGGGTTTTGGAGGCGTCGCGATTGGGGTGACAACGGAGAGGCAAGGCAGGGAAGAGAAATCAAAAACCGTGGCAATTGGGTGAGGTTTCTGGAAGTTGTTGCGATAAATGAAGATCTGCTGTGAGATGGAGGATAAGGTCGACTGGCAGAGTGCAAGTGAGCGGGGCAGGCGGGGTTTTAGGCGTAGTCATCACATAACACTCGCTGTCTTGGCGCGGATGGTCGAGTTGTATCTATATTGCCAAGAAATGCCAAGACGCTGCCCGTCTCAGTGTCCAGCGCTATCTACGTGCAGCGGCGAGGGACGCGAGGGCTAGTTACATATGTAGTTAGTTAGGATGGGTGCCAGGTAGTCGAGTCCCGCTAAACTAAAACGGCTAGCGTGGTTTATTAATCTCTAGCGGGGTCCTGTTTTTCCTGCGTAGATATCTACTTAGGTAGATACACAGAAACTCGAACTCAGCCAGTACACGCGGTCGGCGTCGGCTCCATCTGAGGACCATTTCTAGCCCTTGCCCAAATTAATTGGATCAAAATTGGCCGAATTCGATTGGTGTTTTCTATTTAAGTAAAAAATTCAGGGATGAATAAATCACGCTAGCTGTTTTAGTTTAGCGGGGCTCGACAACCGCACACCCACCCAACAGTTGACGTGACACTCAGGTACTCTATCCAGCGAATGGCTTCAGCACTCGGTGTTCGGTTTTACTCGACGATGGCTCCTGCGATTCTCTGGACTGAAGGGTCCTGGTTTCTCCATCTCGTAGGAGAGCCTGCTCGAGTTGGGTCGAGTGCAGACTACGTTCGGCACATCTCACCACACCGGTATCTTCACCGCCTCCAGTGTAGATATCTGCTCACCCTAGCAACGTTCATTGTCCCAATGTTCTGATCACTGAAAAGCGCAACTCCGTGGCAATTTGATGGCCTGAAACCGATTTGACATCGCCCCAGGAGTGAGTTGCCTCTCTTCGCTAAACGCTTATAGGATTGATTCTTCATATCGGTGGGAAAGTGGTGGGAAAGTGGTGTGTGCTAAATGTGTGGGTGGAGGATAGAATATTCAACTCCAACCTCTACTCTAAATTGAACGAGACCTTGGACCGACCGACATGAGCAACGTATCTGACTGACAAGCTTCAGCCCGTCATCCGCCGCATCCAAAAGAAACTGACACCAGCACAAATCACCACAGCGGGAGAAAGCAAAGCAAAAAAACTCTTCTTCTCCTTTTTCTCAATACTGTCACGAACAAACGAAACAACTCGCCTAGCAACAGAGTGACAACAACACTACAAGAATCTCCTAAGAATCGCCGTTCTTGCTGTGCGTGTCTGCGCGCGCCTTCGGCACTACCATACCCACGAGTACGGACGAACAATGCGATCACCTCAACGGCGATAGCTCAACCAAAGTTTCTTTAAGGGATTTCGCTTGTCGCCTGTCATTCAGACCGACCACACTCTCTCACTTTAAACGCCCTCAACTCCTTTCTTCGCGCGGGCGAACCGGACGAACGAAACTACAGCTTCTAAGAACGAGGACCGATTTGCGCTGAGCCGATTTGAGTGACAGCTCGCCCATTCAAGTAGCGAAAGGAAGAAAAGGAAGAAAGGCAAGGGGACGGTAGGTCGAGAGAATTACCGCGAGCAACCACTTGCTCGCTATAGCAATATTTTCCCTTACCTCGCGTCCTTCCGTGTCGCCGGAGAAACAGTCACGATACAATGACGGAAGTAAATACGTCCCGGTTCATCGCCTCCGCGTCCGCCGCCGCACCCCCGGATTCGTCGCTCACATCTGCTAGTCCAGAGCGCTCACAGAACGGCGGAGGCCTCCTCGCACCCCCGGATGCAGGTACGCGAGCTTCGTCGGCGGACGAGGACAGGGACAAGAACGGTGCGAATGATGGGAGACCGAGCACTACGGTATCTGGATCCTCGAGCGTGTCTGGGGGGAATAGTCATGCGGGAGGAAGTGGAGGTGGTGGAGGGCAGACGATACCAGCGGCGTTCGCGCCTCTGTCGGCAAAGAAGGGGCCGCAGAGTTTCTTCTCCGGGAGCAAGATCAAGCACCTCAAGAAGGCCGATGGTATCCCGTTGTGGCGAAACGACATCCAGTTCGAGTTCCTCCGCGCCGTGTTCCATAATAAAGATCCGGTGTTTACGAATGCATACACCCAGGGGAAAGGTCATTCGTTCGCGGATATATACATCGACGCGATGGCGAGGAGCAGCAAGACGAGCAAGATCTTGAGAGATAAGCTGTTGTCGGAGAGGGAGAATGCGTTGAATATGGCGATGGTGTGCTTATTGGTCAATGTCGGGAGGATGAATACCACACTCAACTGTACGTCGTCTGCGTTCCCGAGTTGATAGGAGGACCTATTGCTGACTGACGCTGTGGTGTTGCAGTCTTCCCGGAGATGAAGGCCCAGCTGCGAACCTACCACGCGATCCCATCATTACAAGCGCATACCGATAGCAACGCCTACAAGCAGCTCCAGGATGCGCCGCGTCTCAAGTCAATCCTTAAGGGAGCCTGCGAGGATCGTCAAGAACCGCAGACGCTGGAACAGATTATGGAAGCCACGCTACCAAGGACCAATCCGATTAATCTTGTATTCGTTCTGTCCACCTATGCGCCGAAGGTGTCCGAAACCCACTTCCCGGACAACATGGACTTTTACGATCTTGTCATGAGAACGACATTGTCGTCCAAGAGCAGAGCGAGGGCGTTCCTTTGGTTGATGTGGTTGTATCTCGAGAGCGATTTCACGGACCAGGAATGTCTTGGAAATCCGTTCGGAAGGGGAAAATATGGTAGAGATAAGACGAAGCCAATGTGCGTACCGGAGTTCGAGTACTTGACCGAAGATCAAGCGCAGAAGGAGAATGTCGACACTGAAGAGGAGAAAGCGTTTGGGGAAGCCAAACAAGAGGAGAGAAAGCGTATGTATCTTTGGCATGCGGCTGGAACAAGGAATAGCCCACGCGGGAACCCACAGGACACTAACAGTAAGTTCACAGGTTTGCTCGGTGAGCTACATAGTGGCCCGGTATCCCAGGGGAGAGGACGTGGAAGGAAGAGCTGTAAGTCCGATGAATCACTCTCTAGTATAGTGTTGAATGGTTTCTGACTCAAGTACATGTAGTGGCCACAGCTGCATCTCCAGACACACAGTCGCCCGACGTTTCTCCCGGAGGTATGAACCATAACCTGTGTGGGGAGTTTACTGGAGGCGGCATGGCTGATGTTCGATGGCCATGCTCAGGCGGGGCGCGCTTCTACCACGAATCCGACACCCGCACTCGCTCCGCCTCGCCGGAGAGCCAGTTCACCACACCTGCTGGCGGCAGCAAATCCGGCCGCGCACGTGGCGCAAACATCGTCAAGCTCACTAATACCATCAATGGCGAGAATTCCATGTCACCCGTCGAAACACCGAAGAATAAAGGCGGGCGACCCAGAAACGCGGCTAAGCGCACCTACGACGGCGAACTGAAACCCCTCGCCCAACGCATAGTTCTCACCAAAGGCGGTCGCCCCCTCTCAGCCCCCGAAAACCAGAACGCCGGTCGTCTTCAATCCATGGACCGCTCCAGCCCTGCCCTAAACAACACCGGCACCCGGCAACGCATGACTTCTCACCAACTCGCGGTCCAAAAAAACCGCAAGGACCGCGTCAACCATGTCATAGACCGTAAGATGCAGCGCCTGGACGCGCGGAAAAAGCGGCAACGCCTCAAGCAAGGTGCTTTCGTCCGCGCCTGGTCCCGTATCAAGGATATCGAGGACCCACTACTGCTTTCCGGTGACGAATACCCACTCAAACACACCACCGAGATGGTCGCCGACGCCACAAGCATCAATGGTGACGACGACGCACATCCCAACAAGCGCTCAAAGTTCGCCCACCGCACAACCACGTACACACGCGGTCCGATCGGTCTTGCCCCACGCAAAGACGAGGAGCTCGCCGACGACGTCGATGATTTCGGTGAAGAAGCCATGAGCATCGCTGCCGCGATCAGGAGGACTAAACGTCGTCTCGCACGCTGGGAGCTCGTCGATGCCCGCCACGAGTTCGGCGATGACGCCACTGATGCCGACGCCGACGGGGACGAGGAAGTGTGGGACGAGGAGGAGGGGGATGCCCCGGCAGAGGCGGGTGCTGAACAGGAAGAGGAGAGTGATGGGGATGGGGATGGGGATATCGATATGGAATAGATCTCACTTTTTTGACATTACTACATCGGGTGTTTTTCTTGCTTGACGTGTTGTTTACTGCACCATACGATTTGTGCTGCTTCCATTTCATTGCACGGACTCTTCTTCTGTTGATGCTCGATAAAGGGTTTCTGTTTATTTCTCTTTTGCTCTCTCTGCGTTTATGGTGCTGGACGGACACGACGGGGTGTATATTATTATCGCTGGTCAGCGGGGAGGGATAGGGGTGTTCTAATGAATGTATTTGTATGATCATCCATCGAAAACATTACTGTCGCCACCATTATCTTTGGTAGAGCTGGTTTGTTATCGGCAGATGGGTTCGCTGGGTCCGTAGAAGACCACGGCTTCGAGTAGATACATGTAAGCAAGTAGAGTACATCACCGCACAAACAGCTTATGTAGATCCACAGATTCGCTAACGGCCGAGAAAGGAAATTTATCCGGGTAGTAGTTCACAATTCACCAGGCAATAATAATAAAAAGACCCGAAAATATCCGGGATAATATGACATCAGCAGGGCATTCTCGGACCTGCGTGGAACATGGGCGCGCGCAGATACATACTAACTATGAGTAGAGTAGAGTGGGTTGATGGGGTCAAAACATCGAGACACAGTCAGTCATGCACAACTATGTACTAGACAAAAAAAAAAGAAGGAAGGAAGGAAAGAAAGAAAATGTCGACGCGATCCTTGCAGTCGGGCTCATCCATCCGTCTTTCGACGGTGCCGAGAGATATCCACCTACTGCACCCAAGATCCTGTCTTTGATCTCCATCCCCACCGCGATCACAGAGAAGGGGTGGACAATCCGTGAGTCCTGGACTCCAACCAGGGGTTTTCACCGCAGTCGGTCTCACACGTCTTGTCCCGAAACTTTGCTTTCCCTGCAGAAGATGGATGGTGATGTTGGTTATTTGCGTTGTTTCGTGGAGAGGGAAAGAAGGGTGTGGGGGAGACCACGGTTTTATATCCGGCGCCAAGCCTGGAGTTTTTTTTTGGCCGACGGGCACTGGCGTGCTCCACGGGGGAGCACTCGGGGCTGAGTTGTACTAGCTGTTGCTTTCCGAGCGCACCGACTTGAACTCTCGCTGCGTGGGCTGCACGCGAATTCAAATTGATGTTTCTCTCTCGCATCGACTGGGGAATGACGATCAACGCTGAGCGAAGGGATTACTTGTGCAGATATGAGTTTGCGGGCTCTACATAGCCACCGCCGCCCGCATCCATACCGCGGCTGGGGGATTCCGGACTGAAGTGCAAAAGACACCACCTGATCCGGTATAAATCTGGAGCGTGGATAGCCGGCATACGCAGCGTTGCGTCCGGGATTCCTCGGTTCCGCCGGTGTGTGGTTGTAGGAAGTCGAACCACAGATTGGCTTGTCTGCATGGAGGCTCAATTCAGGCGGTGCCGCCTAGATATCTACATAGTAGATATATAAGTATGTAGAATGTAGTTACATACTTCTCGCCACCCTCCGAGGAAGAGCTGCCTTGCCGTGCTGCATGCACTATTTTTGAACCGTGGCAGTGGCGGGGCAGACCGCAAATCCCTTAACGTGTTACGCGGCGTGCGGAGCATATGCGCACTTACCCAATCACCGCCAAGTGGACATGCGAGAGACAGAGAGTAAGTGCGTACGTAGGAGGGGGAGGAGGAGGGGGAGGAGGAGGGGGAACATAGATTCTTCACGATCCGACTTCCCACTCCGAAAAGGCTTCGACCGTTCTGTACAAACTCTCGACGCAGCAGCAGAGCTTCCCACTTGTCACTTGTCTGAAACTATAACTAGCGAAGATACACGCACCACCCCAGTCTCCGACCCGCCCCCTTGTCACATCACAAATAACCCCTAAGTTCATCAGATTCCCTCCTGCCTTGCCTCTTCATCTTTCAACTGCGCTTCCTCTTCTCTTTTCGCACTCTCAAGCCCAGCGATTTTTTTTCCCCGTACTTCGTACCCAACTCCCGTCGTTCCCTTCCTCCTTTTTTTGCCTGTTGATTTGTCATCTGTTTGTCGTCGTTTTTGTAGCCGTTGTTTGTTTTGTGGTGGCGCATACATCTGTGGAACGAAAGTCGCCCTGCTTCTCTTCGTTCGCTTCCTCCCTATACAAGACCCATCCTCACTTGCATCAGCTAGAAACCACCATCACCCTACCGCAACTTACATACCTACCGCCACATAACGAACCCTCTTCCGCCCCGCGCTCGCTCACGTTACATAAACTCAGATACTTCTCTGCACCTTCTCGCGGCGGGATAAGAGTAAATAGATCGCACAATGAGTGTATGTCGCTCTCCCCTAATCCCCGCCAGGCGCGGCCCGGTCCGGTCCAGTAGCTAATCACCGCGCGCTGCGTATAGGGAGGTTACGGGTACGTCGATTCTGCGATTCGCACCACCACGCGCTCACTGACCCAACCGTGACAGTAACCACGGGGCCTCGTCGAACCCGTATGCGCAGCAGCAAGGCAACTACAACCCCTACGGTCAGGAGCCCACAGGTACGAACCCCCCCCATCAATCTCTCCCTCGCCTGGCACACGGAGAGAGGTTGATTCCGTTTTTCACCGTGTAATTGCTTCAGAGACTAAAGTTGAACCGTACTCGCCTCTGAATTCAGGAAACTATGAGATGGGAAACCTGAACGGATACGCGCCGCCGACGCCTCCGCAAGACAACATCCAGGACTTCTATGCCGAGGTCGACCAGATCCGTGGGGGCATCGAGTCCATCAATGCCAATATCGCCCAGATCGAGAGCCTGCACCAGCGCTCGCTGAATGATATCGATGAGGCCGCGCAACAGACGACCACTCACCGCCTCGAGGCGCTGGTCTCGGAGACGAGCGCGCTGAACAAGAACCTGGCCGGCAGAATCAAAACGCTCAAGGGAAAGGCTTCCAGGGATCCCACGAAGGCCCCACAGGTCGGTGTGTTGGACAGGAACTTCAAGGATTCCATCAGGAAATACCAGCTCGTCGAGAAGAGCTTTGCCGATAGGACCAGGGAGCAGATGGCTAGACAGTACAGGATCGTCAGGCCTGATGCTACCGAGGAGGAGGTGCGACAGGCGTGTGAAGACTCACAGGGACAGCAGGTCTTTTCCCAAGCTGTGAGTATATCGTGCTCTTCGCTCAATCAACGCATGGGACTACTTCTGACGGATATACACAGCTCCTCTCCGGTAACCGCCGCGGAGAAGCCCGCTCCGCCCTCCGAGAAGTCCAGGCCCGTCACACCGAGATCCAGAGAATCGAGAAGACCATCATCGAGCTTGCGCAGCTGTTCAGCGAGATGGAGCAAATGGTGACGGAGCAGGACGAGATGGTGCAGGTCATCGACCAGCGCGGTGAGGAGATCACGCATAACGTCGAAAAGGCGCAGGATGAGATCGGTGGTGCCGTCGAAAAGGCGCGCTCTGCTAGGAGAAAGAAGTGGTGGTGCTTGTTGATCGTCCGTGAGTACTCTCCAATTCTCTCATATTATTGTTTTACGTTCTCCCTTCGATACCCCTCCTCTCCCGGCATATTACTACGAGAATTGGTGCCTGACTAGCACCTCGCGACTGTGCAGTCCTGATTATCATTGCCGTCATCGTCATCGCATTGGTAGTTACAAAGGTCACTGGTGTATGGTAAACGTGGATGCATGGATCTCGAGCAAAATGCCGGTGCCGGGGGAGGGGGATGGGTCACTTCTTCCTCTCACCTGCATCATCCTCTCTGTTCAATGGCAAAAATGTAATTGTCTAAACAACGCTCTAGTGCTCATCATCATCGTCGTCGTCATCATCGCGGTCGTGGTTACGCTCGTCAACAAGAAGAGTAACGGAACGGCCTAGATCATTTTCGATTCCCGGCTTCTGGTTTTTCTTTCACATTGGACATGGGGCTTACATACTACTTTCTGTTTCTTCCTTTACTTAATAATTGAAGTCCTGCTTTTCCTTTACGTGTTGTTTTCTTTTGTACTATGTATGGCTGAGGGTTGTGATGAGATTGTGGAAGGAATTGTATGGGGAAGAGAGAAGCGGAGAATTGTGGTTTCTGTGGTTGCTGTGTAGAATACATGTAATTTCTTATTCGGTACTCGTTATGTCTGGATTGTAATGATGTGAATGGTTCGCATTGATGTGATACTTCAAATCCATCTGTCCCTCGCATGTGGGGCATTTGGAGTCTCACCATGCTGGACCGAGGACTTGCGATCATGGGATACAAGACAACCAGAGGGACCGAGAGGTGCTTGACCGGAAAGTCATCATGATATTGGATGCGATGCAATACTGGCTACCGGATCGGAACTCGGAGACGAAGAAAAAAAAAATGAGAGGAGGCACCAAAGATGTGCCGGACAGGTACCTATCGCAAGAGCAGGAACGTCACGCAGAGGATATAAGGGGAGCGGCGCGGTCTTAGCCTTATGGGGCCTTTCAACACGTGTTAGAGAACCCGAAGCCAAGGGCACCTTGAAGGAACGAGGCCGCCTCGTACAAGATAACGATCGTCTCTGGAAGGGACCGTGTGGGCAGTCTCACATCCTCACTCGACGCCCACAAACTCCTGATGAACGAGTTCATCAGCACTTTCAAGCGACATAAGCTGGCCAACACAGCCTAGGCGGAAGGGGGACTATCCCAGAGGGGCAGTGGGTGGGCTCACAGAGGCGATGCCGGTGCTGACGCCGTACTGTATCAGGGCCATCTCGGACGGTAGGCGCGGTGCCTCTGCTTGTGAGCGGCTGCGTGGGGTGGGCCGGAGTCGGCTTTGTTTCCCTATATCGCTCAAAATTTATAGGCGGGTTTGCAACGCTGAACGTCCTTAAGTCTGGTGACATGGAGTCAGTGGAATGTAGACCACCAGAATGGCGGTTAAAAACGAGATACCAATGAAAGAAAGAAATAAATCAGTGTGTTTGTTTACATTCCAGGAAGTAGCACCACGCGGGTATTCAGCGTTTCTTAGTTGCGGCAACACGGAATGGCGTTGGGAGATGCTCCACTCCTCCCTCGTCTTGGATATGCTACGGGGAAGTAGAGAAGAGGTGAAGCGTGTACTGTTTTTACATTTTCTCGCGAAGTGGGAAGCGGTGGTTGGCTTTTGTTCCGGGGCCGAGGATTGGGAAAGTTGGAGGCGTATTGTGGAGCAACGTAAGGGCAATGTTGGGGTTGGATTTGTTTCAATGGCGTCACGACAAAGGCTCACCGTGTTGAAGAGGTTTGAGCGGGTTGGAGGAGTGAAAAGTTTGCGATGGATGACGATATAACTATGTAATTGGTGGCATTACGAGGATGATCAATCGATACATCCCATTTAGCCATTTGTCGTTCGCATGGGACCCTTTCATCGTTTGATTCTCTCGGCACGCGGTCCAATTTCAAAGTATGCGAAGGTATTCCCAGGTCGAGTGCCACTCTATGACACTGAGCAAGAAACCCACCACGCTAAGACAGACCCCTGCGTCAATCCCAAAATCCACATCCATCCCTTCCCCCAAAATCTCAGCCGCCGCGCACGCACCATCTTCACCGCACTCCCCGGCCCCAGCCATGACCACAGCGGACATCCCCACACTCCTGGAGACGCTGACGGCGTCGCTGGCGAGCACGCTGACCTCGCTGCCGTCAGCGTCGGAGAGCGCCCAGATCGCGCCGCCGCGCAACGGGATCTCGCTTCTGGACGTCAAGAACGACGTGCTGCTGTCGTACCTGCACAACCTCGCGTTCCTGTCGCTGCTGCGTTTGCGGTCCGCGCCGGTGCGGGGCTCTCCCGCCGTTGACGACCTCGTCCGTCTGCGCCTGCTGCTGGAGCGCGCCGTCCGACCGCTCGAGGCGAAACTGAAGTACCAGATCGATAAGGTCGTCGTTGCCGCGAACAACGCTGAGAGGACCGTCGACGCGGAGGATGGCAAGGATGGGGGGGAGGAGGATGAGCAGACCGAGAGCGACTCTGGCGACGAGAGCGTGAGTGCGTCCGACGGGGAGGAGGAGGAGGAGGAGGAAGGGGAGAGCGCAGCCCGCAAGAAAGCGCTACTCTCCGCCGCCGCGACGGCGCCCACCGATCTCGCGCACAGGCCGAACCTGTCCTCGCTCTTGCGGTCCGCCGGGAAGCCTGCCTCCGCCCCGGGCGACGACGAGAAAGCGAAGAACGGATTGTACCGACCGCCGCGGATCGCGGCGACGAGCATGCCCACGACCGTCGGCCGCGAAAAGAAGCCCGAACGCGCGCCGCCGCGCGCGCACCTGCTCGACGACTTCGTGAGCGACGAGCTGAGCAGCGCGCCACTGCCACTGCCGTCGATCGGGACCACCATCGTCGACGCCGGCCGCGGCGGCCACAAGTCTGCGCGCGACAGACGGCAGGAATTCGAGCGGCAGGAGTTCGAGGAGGCGAATCTCGTCAGACTCCCCAAGTCCAGCAAAAAGGAGGCCCGCGCGGGCCGGCGGATGGGAGCGATGCACCAGCAGGACAGGTTCGGTGGCGAGGATTGGAGGGGCTTCGCCGGTGATCTGGACAGGATCACCGCGAGGGTCGGTAAGACGGGTCGTGGAGAGAAGGCGCTGGAGAAGAGTAGGAAGAGACAGAGCGGGGGCGAGGGTGAGGGGCGGAATATCGGCGAGCACTACGAAGGGAGAAAAGGCATGGCGACGAAGAGGAGGAAATTCTGAGCGACACGTGGATGTCAAACGTGCTTTAGGAGTTACTGGAATTGGGATACAATTCGGAGACAGCATCTTCTTGTCTTATACCATTGCGAAAGCAAGTGCCTTTGTTCGCAGCGTAGAATCGGCTCAGTCGTGAGTGGCGACTCATGAAGGCGCCGCTATCACGAACCGACAATGATAGGTACATATGAAATGTGTGCAAATTCAGAGCCACGCCGAGTTTACTCCCCGTAAAAAGCCAGCCTTGAACACCAGCCAAGTATACATGCATGTAACCAGCCAAATGAAAGAAAGACCGCAAGCACCACCGCACATCCCACATTCTTCCCTTTCTCCGCCCTGCAGGGCAAACTAGAAGCACCGAACCGATTACATAAAGTCGTCGCTACCAGGGAGTTAGTTTTCGAATCATTGGGGAGAGAAAAGCTCACTAGTCATCATAAGCATCCTCGTAAGACCTGGTATCAAACGTATCCATGACCTTTCCAGCAGCCGCCAGACCTGCCTTCTTCGGTGCCGCCTTCTTCTTCCCGCCCTTCTGCGCATCCTTCTCCTCCTTCTGCTTCTCGTTCGCGACGACGGTAAGCTTGCTAGCGACAAGTCTGATCTGCTCACTGGTCATATCCTTCGCGAAGCCCTTGACGAGCTCCTGCAGAAAGCCGCTGTAGTGGGCCTTCTTGACGTTCTGGCCGACAAGGGGGACGAGGACTTGTCTGAGGGAATCGAACTGCGCCTTGGTGGCGGGCCGGAAGACGTCTAGGGTGGCGAGGTCGATAGCCTTGGTGGGGTCCTTGGGATCGACGATGGCGGCTTTCTTCTGCTCGCGTCCGCTGCCGGCGCCGATGCCGACGGCGCCGAAAAGGTCCTCGGCGTGCGCGAGGTCGGCCTCGAGCTCGCGCGCCTGTATACGCGCGCGCTTCTCGGCAGGAGTCTCGTTCTCGAGCGCCGCCCGCGCCGCTTCGTCCACCGCCCGCTGAGCTGCGTTCAGCGCCTTCTTCTCAGCTACTCGCTCCGATGCGCTCTTCTTGCCCATGGCTGCCTCCGCTGCCGCCTTCTCCGCTGCTGCCGCCTTCTTACGCTCCTTCTTGCGCTCTTCCTCGGAGTCATCCGCCGCGTCCCAGGAATCTAGAACCTGTGGAGGGGTCTGGTGTCAGCCGAGAGCGAGGACATCGCACGGTTGGGGGAAGCATACGTCTTCCTCTTCCTCCTCCTCGTCGTCCCACTTCTTTTTCGGTCCCAGAGCTACAGTCTTGCTGACTTCCTCTTCCTCCTCCTCGTCGTCCCACTTCTTTTTCGGTCCCAGAGCTACAGTCTTACTGACTTCCTCTTCCTCCTCGTCGTCCCACTTCTTTCTCGGCCTCAGAGCTGATGCATCCGCGCTTTCATCCTCATACTCGCCCGGGGACTCTTCGTCTTCTGATCTTTCCTGTGAGTCACTGCCGTGAAAGGGAAGAACTGGGGAAGGCGAGAAAAGGGGGGAACATTACCCCAAGTCTTTGGCGGCAGTACCATGACTGATTTTTTTCTTCTTTTCTTCTTTTTTGGGGGGTCAGGAGCGCTATGTGGCTATCGGCGGAGGCGGGTGGTGAAGGGGAGAGGAGTGAAACGAAACGTGTGGAAGATGGTGGGGCAAGACGGCGGGGCTTCGGTTTCAAAGGGAGCTAGTTAGATAACGATCACGTGCAATAATCAGCAGCCAGTTTATTTACTTTTTTTTATGAACAGAACTTTTACACAGGCATCCAGGTCCCAACTTCCAGATGCATGAGCGATCAGCTCAGGGTGATTTACGACACTACCAACCTTCAAGCCACGGTCCATAGCAATAACTGTTGTTACACTACATACGTACACGGTTGGTGCCCTCCAGCTGCCAGTACCGTCTTAAGCCAGGTCTCGGTCTCCCCGGAGAGCAAAAAATCACCCGTACTTCCGTTGCCAACCCCCGCAAAACCCCGAGGTTCCGGGCGCTCTCCATCGATCAATCAATCAACCAATCATACTCGTAACATCGTATCTCGTTTGCTCGACCCGATCTCCCCGGCAAAAGAAGCAGAAAAAGGGAAAAGGAAAAGGGGAAAGAGAAAAAAGGAATACGCCCCCCCCCCCAAAGCCCCGATCGGATGCTATGAAAAAGCACGCAGGAAAAAAAAACTCCAAGCCCCCCCTCCCAAAAGTCAAAAGTCAAACCCACCAGACATGAAAAAAGTATATGAAGGTTTGAGCCAGTAAAAAACGATCGCGGACGACGAAGTTGGCATCATATCATCAGTCCCGCGATCAGCACGCTAGCCCCACCGATGAACAGCGTGACGTAGACTGGACTGATGGTGTATTTGACCGCGCTCTCGGTGTGTGTGTGTACTGAGAAGCGGAAGGATGGGGCTGATGATGCTACTGCGCGTCAGTGCGTCGAGGGGACGATTCGGGAAGGAAAAGAAGGGGGACGTACTCTGTCGCTTCTCCGCTGTTGGCGAACTTGCGCTGGCGAGACCGATGTACATGGCGAAGCCGAGAAGGACGAGGAGGAAGACGAACGCGGTGTGGGGTGGGAGACGCATCATGTTTCTGCGGATGGACGACGGAGTGTTTGAGGCGGGTTCGGGCGAGCGTATGGGAGGGCGGAGTGGGCTTGATGGAGGCGATCGGAAGCTCAAGGTTGAACTTGGATAGCGTTCCGTTCGGTTGTTCGTCCGCCAAGTGGGCAGAGTGGTAGGTAACGCTCGAGTTGGATGGAGTGCAGTAGGTATGAGCTCTCGTTGAAATCTTCGCAACGGTTCACGGGCGACGGGCGGTGCGGTTATGGGGCGGAGTTTCGCGGATTTCCGTCGGGCGTCTGTCGGGCTGGCGGACTGTCAATCGGCCGTCTGACATGCGTGGGGGAGGGAGGGAGCGGTACTTATGATGACACAAGTAGTTCCGAGTCCGTGGCCAGGCGTCAATGTATGCGCTTGGTTATTGGGCGTGAGGTATCGAAATTGAGCAGCCAAGGGGAAAGGTCGAGTCGAAGGCGGAGTAATCAAGAGCAGGAGCAGAAGTAGAGCAGATGCAGATGCCGGCAGGATGGGCTCGTCATCACGCGCCCGATCTGGGCAGGCGGGACCCATCCGTACGTATATACGCAGAGGTTGCTGGCAAGACATCCTGCAGGCGAAGCCAAGATGTGGTAGCTTTGGATCATTGGGTGGGTTTCGCCAGCCGCTGACTCCACGGTACATGGGGGCACTCCCGCCGCCATTGGCTGGGGGAATCGCCAGTCCCCCGTCTTGCCCAAGTCGAAATCTGGGCTCCGAAACCTACTTCTCATCTATTTTGCCCCCCTCTCTCATCTATTTTCTCTCTCTGTTCCCTTTTTTTCCCCCTCACTAACTATTTCTCGATGGGATGGGTGTGAAACTCCTATTTACCTCAAGCTCCGACTCCTTACCCATGTCTCAACTGGTCCAAGACCCAATCCAATCCGATTCAAAATCAAAATCAAAATCAAAATCAAAATCAAAATCAAAATCAAAATCAAAATCAAAATCAAAATCAAAATCAAAATCAAAATCAAAATCAAAATCAAAATCAAAATCAAAATCCAATTCCAAACCCAAATTAGAATCAAAATCAAAATCAAAATCAGAACCTACATACATACCTCTCCGCATAACTAGATGCATACTATTTTTAACCTGCGCGCACTCGATCGCTCACTCGGCCCAGCTTCGCCGGGGATGATGGACGGACGGCCAGGGCTCGGGCGGATTCCCAGCCCGGCCATTTCTTCCCCGCCGAGCTATCCCTATTTAGATGTCGCCAACGTCTCACCTCCTAGAGTGAGTGAGTGAGACTTCACGGTGCAGTGGTGGGGACGTCGTTGGCCAGATCTATTACCTATCTACTTGATATGTACCTTACGCACATCTAAGCACACGATATTCAGGCGTGCGACGGGGGCCGGCAATCGAGCGGTCATATGTATGTGTGTGTGGGCACTCCCGCGGCGGCGGTGTTGGCGATGCGGCGTGATGTATCTATGCCGTATGCAAGTACGCACCCAACTACCTAGGTATGTATGTACCTGTCTAGCGTCGCTGGGGGCGAATCGGCTTACGCCCACCCGATTCTCGCCGTCCTGCATCACCGAGTCTAGACCTGTGTAGGTCTGTACCTACCCTACACATAACGAGCTGCAGCAGGTCCACCTCGTCTCTTGGGATCGTCACGCGACGAGAGTCGAGCCCCTCCCAGCGCTTGGGGATGCCGCCCGAGACACCCGCAGCCGCGGCTCGCACACTGTGAAGAGGAGGTGCCGTCAAGACACCCTTCAGGATGGGTATTGGGATGTTCCGGCCGTTTTGCGGCCTGCATCGAGACGGATAAACATCCGGTATTCGCAACTCCGGCGGACACTGGGCGGTGCGCGCTGGGCAGGGTGTTGGCGGAGACTAGGTGTGTAGGTCTGCTTCATGCCTGCTTCATATCCCACCCGTAGGTATGTAGATGCTGCTGTGGTCTTGGGAAACCATCAGAGTGAACGATTAACCAAACACCATCCATTCCACACTCACAACTCGCAAACATTACATGGCATCCTCTCCCATCCCGCTCCTTTTCATGCCAATTCCCCAATCCCCAATGGAAGAGAGGCCCAAAAGCAATAATCCGGAGGCACCACTAACTGCATAGCATACCTTTAGAAGACTATAAAGGGATACCAAAGAATCGAGATAACAAAATATCCCCCACACTTTCACCCGATGGGGTCTCCTCTCTAATAATCGAACGGCACTAGCCTACACCCGCTGGCACCCGAGTAGACCGCGCACGGCGCCAACTCATCCTCGTCCTCGTAACTGGTGTCGCCGCCGTAATAATCGTTGCACCACTCCTTCCTGGGAGCGCCACTTCTCTTCGCCGCCGACAGCATCTCCATAGCGCTGCAGTTCTCAGACAGCGCCCGGGAACCCATCATCTCCTGGTGTCGTCGGGCATTGTCGACGAGCTGTGAACGGTGCGTGTAGGACTCCAACGAGCGCTGGTACTCGACGGGTGTGATTACCCCGTGCGCCAATGCGATCTCCAGCTCGTTGAGCGAATTGGGCGAGCTCAGGTCGGACGACATAAGGTACTCGGCGTATTCCCGGTCCGAAGACTTGACCTGCTGTTGCTGCTGCTGCTGCTGCTGCTGGTGATAGTGATGCTCATGCAGGAGCTGCACGGATGCGTCGTCGGCCATCTCATTGTCGTCGGCGATCGCGGTCGCGGGCGGCGACGGCGGCTGCACCGGCGGGTGCGAGGAGTGGTGGTAGTGCCGTGATATCGAGAATGATGCCGCGACGGGGCTCGTGAGTGGCGGCGTCGGTGGGGATGCTGCCGCTGCCGCCGGGTGGCTGAAGTAGAGGTTGCGGTTGAAGAGCGTTATGAGGAGTTCGTCGTCCGCGGTGGGCATTTGCGGCGGTGAGGCGGGTGTCGTTGCCGGCTTCGAGAGGGGGGTTTCGGGGACGAGGCTGTTGGTCGAGGAGCACTGGTGTCTGTTAGCTGAGGATACTAGGGAGCAGGGCGTTTGCGGGGACGGAGAGAGATGCCTGCGAGCAGAATGGGATCTCGTCGTAGTTCAGTCGCGGGAAGGAGTCGAGGTTTTGACAGTTCAAGCAGCGGATAGGGAAGAAATGCATGACGGTATTGCAGTATTGTCGGAGCTATCTACAACGCGATGACAATGGATCAGCTGAAGGACGGACGGGGAAATAGAGGATGAGATGTATATATGGGGACAAAGGTGGGAGGGAAGGGAAAAAAAGAAAAAAGAAACTGGGAAATGATAATTAGATGACGCCAGGAGCGTGCCATCCGCCCATTCGTTGTGTAACATGCATCCAGCTTCCAGATCGTCACTCCCTCATTCTTCTTCACTTTTGGATTTCGAAACGCGCGAGCCGGGGGAGAGGGTGGGTGATTTACCAGCTGTGGAGTTTCGACGTCTCTGCAAACACCGAAGCTCTGAGGTGAAGTCCGATAGCGGTATTTCTTGAATCCTAGAGCTCGGTGTAGAGGGGATAGCAGCGTAGTTATTTGTACTCTGTCCTAGGTGACAGTGGCGATACTCCACAACATCTCTTGCCGCGGCGGAGGGCGGGGTAAATATGCACCCTGCACCCCTGAGCTGCAGCTGCTGTGAGTGCTTATTTTCCATCAAGAGTGGTATGTGAATGTAGAGTTATATCCACCAGAAGAGTGGTAGAGCTATATCCACATCAGCAGTATGTATCCGGAGCCATGCGGCGGCAGGAAGGATGCACACATCTGAGTAGAGCACATACTCACCCGCTTGTCCCGTCAGAATCACTGACTGGTCCTGGGAGCAACACATTTCCCGTGAGATTTCACTCACCCTCATCGCTGCAGTACTGGGCTCCAATCACCACCAGATATCCTCCTTAACGAAAACACCGCAAATCCCCCCTCCCTTCCCTCATGCTGCGCGGGCGAAACAACAACATCGCCGTTAGCGCCACCTCCCCCGGCCCCCCTCCCAGCTCTAGCATGGCCACGCATCGCACACTGATAGGTCTCGAACATCCCCGCTAGCTCTCGCGAGGGAGGGAAAGAAGGATGGAAGGAGGGGGAAAAAAGAGCGAGACACTCGATTATCGTTGCTGGTTGTCATGCGGGCAACCCTAAGTGCGGCATTCGCCGAGACCAAGTCCGAGGCCGTGGGAGGTGCGTTATCAGTCTGATTAGATTAATGATGTCCGCGCCACGCCATGTCACTCGGACGAGAGGATGTGATGTTGGGGAGGGGTGCCACTCGGACTGCAGATGGGAACAGGGAGTCTTCGTGCATTGCCGCAGTCTCGCCGGGCTAGTCGCGATCAGCGAAGAAACAAACAGGGTATGAAGAGGATACCGAAGGATGGCTTGTGGAGGTTTCAAGATTCAGCCGGCCCCGACCGAGAAACGCCTATCGCCTGTCAGCGTGCCAACCGGCGGTCATAGGATCAGTCTCTCTCCCAGTCGCAGCTCCCACGCCCCTCCCATCACGTCGAGTGGTTGAGTCGTCGAACTTGCCCTTCGCGTACGTAGTTCACCGGCCGAGTTCCAACCTACCGATCCCTCCACTGCTCGGTACCATCGTTGACTGTGGTCTCGCTACCATGCATCCGGAATGCTGCAGGTACGAATGGCTAGGACTGGGACAGGGACTGGAGGGGGCCAACATTCCTGCTCGCCGGCTCCATCTCGTGACCCAGAAGCGGTGCGGGGAGGCACCCCACGGGGCGGATTGGCACAGCCGAGATGCGAAGAGCAACGATGCGTCCATGTCACACTTTGTTTCCCGTCAAACAGCCCGAGTTCACTGCCTATAACCTAGACCAGTTACTCCAACCATATCTGTATGCATTCCAGCGAGTCCATTCGCTCTCCGGAGCTCGAATTGGGATTAGCGTCCAACCAGGGCTCGTAATTTTTTTTTTTTTTTTGCAATTGGGAACAATTCCAATTTTATGAACGGGAGGCCCGAGGATTTAACCTTCGTAAGTAGAGAGATAACCAGTGGGGAATAGAGGCCGTCAGGTAGATTCTTAGAATACAAGATAGGAAGTATGTACAGATGTGACTAAAACAACGTATCCAAACAAAAAAAAAAGAAGGGAAGGATACATCTCCAAAAAAAAAAGTGGTCGAAGCAAAACACTCTGCCATCCTATTTGCATCCAGTTCGGACTCCCGTGCAAGTAGAAGCGAACAAAATTACAAGGAGAGAAAAGACAAACCCCAATTCCCATGGGAAGTAAGCAAGAAATACTGTGCTGGTAGGTAAGGAAGTAGGTACATAATTCCTTGGGCCTGAAGAAAAAGTTGTGGACCATCGACTGCCGGATAATGAATCCGAAAAAAAAGATGAAAAAATCGCAGTTACAGCGATGGGCCAGTGATACGAGCAATGGGAAGGTACAGAAATATTGGTGCAAAAACGTGCAGTCACGAATTGACTCGAACACCCCAATGAAAGGAAGGGCAAAAGGAAAACATCGAATGGTTATGGTCCAATGGACCCTCGACACTGGAAACGGGCCGAAATTTTAATGTTGTATGGCTGCCTCAGCCGGCAGAAAGAGAGAGAGATAGAGCAAGGTTTTCGGTCACCGTTTCGATATATCGACTAAGAGGTTTTGCAATGCCCAAAAGAATGTGACAGGTGTTTCGTGGTCGGTCCGTAAAGTTCTGATGGAAAGAGAATGTTGGGTTAATCACTCGGTCGGGTGAGGTAGAGAGAGCGGAGGGGTGGGGGGGGGGGGGGGGGGAAAACACCAAAAAATGGATGGTTTTACCCACCAACCTAGTTTCGGGGTGGCTTCCCAACACCCGGGATCCAGCTGGGCTCGGGATCGGCTTCACGCTTCGGGGGCTTGCCGACGCCCGGGATCCAGCTGGGCTCAGGATCGGCTTCACGCTTCGGGGGCTTGCCAACACCGGGGATCCAGCTGGGCTCAGGATCGGCTTCACGCTTCGGGGGCTTGCCGACGCCCGGGATCCAGCTGGGCTCAGGATCGGCTTCACGCTTCGGGGGCTTGCCAACACCGGGGATCCAGCTAGGCTCGGGATCGGCTTCACGCTTCGGGGGCTTGCCAACGCCCGGGATCCAGCTGGGCTCGGGATCGGCTTCACGCTTCGGGGGCTTGCCAACACCGGGGATCCAGCTAGGCTCGGGATCGGCCTCACGCTTCGGGGGCTTGCCAACACCGGGGATCCAGCTAGGCTCGGGATCGGCCTCACGCTTCGGGGGCTTGCCAACGCCCGGGATCCAGCTAGGCTCGGGATCGGCCTCACGCTTCGGGGGCTTGCCAACGCCGGGGATCCAGCTAGGCTCGGGATCGGCCTCACGCTTCGGGGGCTTGCCAACACCCGGGATCCAGCTAGGCTCCGCGACTGGTAGGGCGAGGACACTAGTGGCGCAAGAGAGAGCGAAGAGGATAACCTCGGGCCGCATGGTGAAACGATGGTTTATCGGCGAGAGGAGGGGCTTTATGTGATGATAGGTATTGCTAAATTGTTTGGAGGGAGGTAACGGATATGATCGGCTGGGTTGTGGGGAATGCCTTGCGGCGAATAGGGGGGAGTTGGTGATGCTTTTCGAGTGAAGGACTGAGGAATGAAGCTGGTGAGGAATGCAAACATATGGTCCGGATCTTGTGCCCTTTATAGGATTGAGTCCGCAGTGGAAAAGGCGTAGGTATTGAGATGGGCTGGAATGAGGGAGGGAGATGACCAGGAGGAGCAGGAGGAGCAGGAGGAGCAGGAGGAGCAGGAGGAGCAGGAGGAGCAGGAGGAGCAGGAGGAGCAGGAGGAGCAAGAGGGAGAATGATCCATGTCTCAAGGTTGCTTTCCTGCAAGGAGCTGTGGAAGGAGGTGTGGGAGTTTGCGGCCTGGCTCGCGGTGAATGGGCATCGTGAGGCCATGGGCGGCCGCTCTGAATGGGGTGTCCCAAACGTCGCGCAGTCACTAGCCATCACTCGTGGTGCAAATACTTCCGCCACCAGTCTAAACATGAAAGCGGTATCTAGGATGAAAATCTCCGCCAGCCTGGCTTGGTCGCTGAAGTCAGATGCGAGAAACAACGGGGCCTAGTGCATTCCTTCGACGCCTCCAAGATGACTGCCGCCTGCCATGCCCTTGAGATCGTGGTCTGGCGCACATCTGTTTGGTGTGGCAACGCTGACAGGTGGGTATGCGGTGCACCTAGCTGCACTGTCACTGGTCATTCATATGGCGGGGTAAAATCGTGGAGATGGAGCATCAGGTGCTTGCTTCCATTCACGTCCAAATTAGGACTAGTTGGCGGGTTTCTAGGGGGGACATGGTACATGACTCGATATCCCTGACAAAACACATGCACTAGCTACGAAACGGGGACTGAATGGGGCCTGAGAAGCCCTAAAACTCGCTCTGCATGAAGATACAACGAAGCATTGAGGGAAACACCCTCCGCAAGTACATATGGCTCTCCGAGAAGAACTTAGGTCTCTCAAGAGAGATCGACGGCGAGTACCAAGGATCACAGTTTCCCGTGGTGCAGCCCACTTTACGTAGTGAAACTTCTGACTTGTTCGTTAGACAAAGGGACCTTGTTTGTACGCCAGACGCGAGCTGTCGGTTTTTTTTTTGTTTGTTTAATCATACTCGTATTCGCCTATGTAGACTATGGCGGCGTACAGTTTTCCCCTAGTTACCGTCTGCTGTCTGCGGTGAGCTGTCAGTATAATCTAAACTTTTGGAGATAGTTTAACTAAACAACTACCTGTCCTGAACTGGTATTGATTTCAAACTCACTAGGTAGAGTATTGGAACCATTTTCCGCGTGTTGGAGTACTCGGTTGCTCTGGATCTTGCAGTTACTGTCTTGTAAGCTTGTCTTAGTATACATAGCTCACTTTTCATAAACTTCGCTGAGTTTTAGGGTTTCTCGGGCCCCTTTGGAAATGCTAGTTCCTTTCACTTCCTCAATCCTAGCTGGCTCGCCATGGTTAAAACTGGTCGTATGCGGGTAATGAAACCAAAAAATCAAAAAAAAATCAAATCGGGGTCTGAATGGTTACTGAAGTGCCCTGAACTCAATTCTGGCCATTCCGACCGCCGACTCCTTTGCTCAGCCAAGAAGAAATATATGCAAGGTCATGAGGCATGCGTTGGGGCTGATTGGGCAGTATCCTTGAGATGACCGTCTATGCCTACCGCATAATCATGGTCCGACGTGTGGTGCCCGCTAACTGCCCGAATTATACCTGCTTAGAGGTGAATCTTGTGAGGCGAGAGGCGGGATTTTGGTGCACTGAGTCTCGCCAAAGGCCAATCCACTATCCCTCGACCCACGACTCAGGTGGCTGGACTGAATATGGGCGACGTGAGGGGGGGGGGGGGGGGGGGGGGGGGGGGGAATTGTATTATTGGTTGATGATTTTGATAATTAACGGGGGTTTAAG
>Ga0307508_10000320_pt1 | contig 57904 bp, 45 predicted proteins | sample 9_EM_MG_FD_203089 | JGI IMG/M metagenome (GOLD analysis project Ga0307508, IMG submission 203089) | Populus trichocarpa ectomycorrhiza microbial communities from riparian zone in the Pacific Northwest, United States - 9_EM | ecosystem: Host-associated > Plants > Roots > Unclassified | place... | reverse complement strand
CCTTGCAGACTGAAAATGTCGTGCTCGACGAAGCGTATGCGGCACTTCACCCCGGCATCGAGGCTGGTCGCTACGTGCTGCTCGCGGTGACCGATACCGGGCAAGGCATGGACGCCGGGACGCGTGCGCGCATCTTCGAGCCGTTCTTCACCACCAAAGAGCCTGGCAAGGGCACGGGGCTCGGCTTGTCGACGGTGTGGGGCATCGTCGCGCAGAGCGGCGGACACGTGGCGGTGCAAAGCCAGCCCGGTGGTGGCACGACGTTCAAAGTCTATTTCCCGTGCGTCAGTCTGGTGGTGGACGATGCTCCAATCGACGCTCCGGCACCCGTTAGTTTGACTGGAGACGAAACCATCTTGGTGGTCGAGGACGAAGAACAGGTGCGCACGCTCGTGAGCGCGGTGCTACGCCGCGCCGGCTATCAGGTGCTCGAGGCGCAGAACGGCGGCGAAGGCCTGCTGATCTCCGAACAATACGCCGGTCCGGTGGCGCTGCTACTCACGGACGTCATCATGCCGCGTATGAACGGGCGCGAGCTGGCCGAGCGGCTTCAGCAAACACGACCCGACATGCGGGTGCTGTACGTCTCGGGCCACACCGACAACCTCGCGCTTCAGCGCACTACCGACGACGCGAGCCTGGCGTTTTTGGCAAAGCCCATCACGCCCCAGGCCTTGTTGCGCAAAGTGCGTGAGACTTTGGGGCCAGGCTCAGGGCTTCGCTAGCTCGCGAGAGCGTGCGCTCATCTCCGTTGGCACGAAGCACAGTAGCAGCACCATCATGCCCCAGCCGAGCAGGTCGGGGTGCGCGCTGAGCTCGAGCACCAGGTGCAGCGCGTAGGCAGCTGGCAGCGCGAAACGCCGGCTATTCCGCCAAAGTAGCAGCGGTCCCAGGCTGAGCTCGAGGGCGGCAATCAGCTTCGCTACCAGGGCGGGCAGCCATGGCCTCGCGAACAAGAGGTCTACGAATCGCCCGCTCAGCGCGCTGGGTTGATGAAACAGCCCCAGTGTGCGCCCGTCCAACCAGTCTGGACGCAACTTGTAGACGCCCGCCCAGAAGTAGATGGACGCGACGAACGCGCGGAGCAGCCAAACGTCGAGAGGAGACCGTCGAGGTGTGCTCGGCGCGAGCGCCAACGCTGAGACTGCATCGGTGAAAGCCAGCAAGATCACCGCCTGATACAGCAGGTGGATCGTGAAGAAGAACCCCAACGGATACTGCAGCGCCACAAGGAAGCCGGCGACCCCGCAGACGACGCCGCTGACCCGCCCCGCAACACCCAGCGTGAAGAGCAGCGCTGCCAATGTGCGCAGCACGCACAGAGCCTGAATGCTCCAGACAGGCAAGAACGCCAGGCTGAAGCCCCCGGTCGGCCAACCCAGGAGAGGAACGGTGCTGCGCAGCCAGGGAATGTGGAAGGGAGCGAGCAGTGGCGTGGTGCGGAGCAAGAGCAAGACGCCGATGCCCACGCGCATGTAGGCCAGGTGCCGTGTCGACGCCGTCCGCTCGCTCACGGGTCGGCCTGCTTTCGCGGGCTGCACTGGCGGCGCTCGACGCTGACTCGCGCCGGCTCGTCCAGATCGCGCTTGTCCTCCAGCGTGAGAACTACGCGTTCCGCACGGCTCACCTGACAAGCTAGCTGAGCGAGCTCGGGCAGGTAGCGCTGGAGCAGTCGACCCTGGCGCGCGTGGCGGAAAGCTTCGGCCCCGCCCAGTGCCGTCCTGAGATCTTGCTCGGCGTGCGCCGCAAGCGCGCTAGGCGCGAGTGACCGCTGTTTGCCGCCGCGGTCGAAGCTAACAATGCGCAGACGAAAGCTAGAGCTGTGAGCGTACATGCTCCAGGCCAGCGAACCGGAGCCGTCGAGCCAGCTCCAGGCTGGCAGGAGTATGCAGACGATCACGCCCAAACCGCATTGCCAGACACGCCAGGGCGCAGGCGCCGGTCTCACTTGGTAGTGATCGAGTCCTGACAGCCGGTGGCCCGACACAGGTTCCGGCACATCAGACTCTTTTTCGTCCACTCACAGCGACCTGCGACACATTCTCCCTGATCGAAGTAGACGAGCGTGACACCGTCAAGGCAGACCGAAGGTGGAGGCGAGCAGGCGTCGTCGAATGGGGCACCACCGACCGGCGGCGCTGCGTTGCCCGCGCCCGCGCCGCCTGCAGCAGGCTCGCCGCCGCCGTTTTGGCCGCCCACCGCGTCGGCGTGACAATGAACGACCGGCGTGACGACGCCGCTCAGATCAGGGCTGCCCGCTGTGCCGTTTGACTGCTGGTCGGGGCCGGTGCCGCCCACGTCGATTGGGGGCCCGAGCGAGATTGTGGTCCTGCCGGCGTCGGAAGAAGAGCTGCCCGCCCTGCCAGCTGCGCCGGCGCCACCCTGATCGCCCCCGTGGTCCGCATGGCAGGCGCTCGCAACCCCGATTGCGAATACCAGGCACCACCACCGCTTTCCCATGCCGCTAGCTTCCTCGAGGAACCGGTGCCGGTCAATCACTGCCGACGAAATGCGCACACATGGAGTGCGGCGCCCACATCGGCATGCAGCTGCACACAACCGGGCCGCTTCGCCGGCCCGCGCAGGCGCTGCGGTGCGCGCACGCATTGCGCATTTGCTTACGAGCACGGGTTCGCAACTGCCCGATCTGCCAAGGGCACGGTGCTTGCTTAGGCTCTGTGGCGCAACCGGCAGCTCCGTCGATCTAGCGCACTGGGTGGCACTTCTCTTACCGGCTCGCGAAACAGATCCATGCAGCACTCACTTTTTCTGCGGACCCGCAGTCCTAGTAAGGCCCCGGGCCGGTGGCGCGTCGCGTTCGGCAAGGGCTTTCGGCCTTTCTTCCTGCTCGCCGCGTTGTTCGCGGTGGCGATCGTCCCGCTCTGGCTGCTGATCATCGGCGGCTCCGTTGCACCACGGCCCTACCTCGAGCCTGTGGCTTGGCACGCGCATGAAATGATCTTCGGATTCGTGGCTGCCGTGCTGGCCGGATTCCTGCTCACGGCGGTTGGCAACTGGACTGAGCGCGAGACCGCCGTCGGAGTGCCCCTCGCGGTCCTCAGCGGACTCTGGCTCGCCGGTCGTGTTGCCATGCTGGTCGGAAATGCCTTGCCGCGGGGGCTCGCCGCCGGCGTCGATCTCGCCTTTCTGCCGGCGCTGCTGGTGCTTTTGGGGCGCCCGCTGCTGGCAGCCAAAGCTCGCCGTAACCTGGTCATGCTCGCCATCGTCGGCGCGCTCTTCGTCGCGAACGTCGCCGTTCATTTGGACGCCCTTGGCATGCTCCCGCCCGGCTCGGCTCGGCGCGCCTGTCGCGTGAGTATCGATCTCATCACGCTCGTGATGCTGATCATCGCCGGTCGCGTTTTTCCGATGTTTACACGCAACGCCACTGACGCAAAAGACGTGCGTTCGATGCCCTGGCTCAACGCCAGTTGCCTTTGTGGCATGGCCGCCCTGGCTGTCGTCGACGCCGCCTTCATGCCCACGCCCGCGAGCGCCACGCTAGCCGGAGTCGTCGCCGTGTTGGCTGCTGCGCGCACGGTTCGCTGGGGGGCGCGGTACTCTCTTAGTCAGCCTCTGCTGTGGGTCTTGCATGTCGGCTATGCCTGGATCGTCTTCGGGCTCGCGCTGCGGGCGTTGAGCGGCTGGGTCTGGCCCGGCTTCGCATCGCTCGCGACGCACGCGGTCACAGTCGGAGCGATCGGCTCCTTGACGCTCGGCATGATGGCCCGGGTTGCTCTCGGGCACACCGGGCGCATGCTTGTCGCACCCGCTCCGCTCGCGTCGGCCTTCGTTGCCATCAACGTGGCCGCGCTGGCCCGGGTCGTCGCGCCGATGTTGCTGCCCGCGCGGTACTTCGAAGCCTTGGTCACGGCCACGGCATTTTGGACGGCGGCATTCGTCGTGTTCTTGGCGGTTTACGCGCGCATGCTGCTCGGCCCCCGTGTCGACGGCCGGCCAGGTTGAACCGCTAGCCTAGCGCGGTATCTCGTCCATCGGCAGATAGGCCGGACGCGCTTCGATGCGGGCGAACCAGCTGCGTAGCGCCTGCGAACGGTGCCAGGTCGAAGCCGCCCTCGGCCGCGCGATGTACGTAAGCGTACAGCGCGATATCCGCGATCGAGAAGCGATCGTCGACCAAGTACTGGCGGCTTTGCAGCTGACCGTCGAGGACCTGCAGCGCTTGCCTGCCTTGGGCCCACCACGCCTCGAATTCCTCGGGCCGCGTCGGAATGGCATCGGGATAGAGGCGTGTGGCGTTTACGCCACTGGGCATCCGGGCCGGCAACGGCTATTTCCTCTTCTTGCCGTGCATGAGCGCGGCCAAGGAGCTGATCATGGTCAAGCTAGGAATTCTGGCGCGCCTCGTCGCCAAGCCGGGCAAGGAGCAAGAGCTGGCGAACTTTCTTTTGGGCGCGTTGCCACTCGCTCAGCAAGAAGCCAAAACGGTCGTTTGGTTCGCACTTCGCCTGAGCGAGCGCGAGTTCGGGATCTTCGACGCCTTTGCCGATGAATCGGGTCGTACCGCGCACCTCGAGGGACCCATTGCGGCTGCGCTGATGGCCAAGGCGGGCGAGCTCTTGTCGGAGCCTCCTCGGATCGACAAGGTCGATCTGCTCGCCGCCAAGCTCGGCTCGTAGTTCAGCGCGGCTTGCCCAAAGAGCCCCCTCGGGTCTCTGCGTCAGCCTCTCTGGTGAGGCGAACTGGCGCTGCGGAGCGGAAGTAACCGATCAACGCGCATGGCTTTACGGGTTGGCGAAGATTGTTCGCCGATCCGTGTAACCGCCCTTGGCGATGGCTCATAGGGCCCCGACGTTGATCGCGCAAACGAACGCGCGCTCTGCAAAAGGGCTAAAATGAAAAATCTATTCGTGCTCCTGTTGGCTTCGTCGGCGCTCGTCAGCGCGTGTGGAGATGACGATGACTCCATGAACGGTAGTGCCGGCGGCGCCGGGGGAGCGTCGGCTGACGAGAGCTCGAGCGCTGGAAAGGCTGGATCTTCGAGCGCCGGAAAGGGCGGATCGGCCAACGCCGGCGGGGGCTCGTCCCAAGGCGGCGCAGGCGGTGAGCCGACCGCCGGTGCGGGGGGCGCCTCAGCCGGTGCCGCCGGCAGCGCGCCAGACAGCAAAATGTTCACCGTGACCGTCGAAAACATCGCCAAAGTCTTGCGCTTCACCAGCGGCGGCGTGTTCAACACACCTGTCGGTGCCGCGACGCCTGGAGCCCTGAAGCCGGGCAATAGCTACGAATTTACCATCGACGCTGGTCGAAAGCAGAAGCTGTCGTTCGCGACCATGCTCGCCGCCACCAACGATCTGTTCTTCGCGCCCGATGGCGACGGCATTGCGCTGTACGACGAAAACGGCGACCCGATCTCCGGCTTCGTCACCGACCAAATTTACCTGTGGGACGCCGGAACCGAGGTCAACGAGGAGCCCGCGGTGGGCCCGAACACGGTCACGAACCAGGCGGCACCGAACACTGGGGTCGACGAACACGGCAACGTGCGGAAGATTGGTGAGGTTAGTACCGATACGTTCGCCTATCCGACGCCGGCTGACGTGATGACGGTCAGCGTGATGCATACGACCGGCACCGAATTCAAGGTGACGATCATGAACGTGTCGTCGGACATGGCGCTGATGACCAGTTTGGGCAACAAGGCGGCGCCGCTATCGCCCGGCGTGTGGGTGGTTCACAACGGCAAAAGTCCGCTATTTGCCGCGGGCATGCCCGACGCCGGTGAGGGCCTCGAGGCCATCGCCGAGGACGGTAACCCGGGCGCGCTCGCCGCGTTCATCACCGCAAACTCCGGAATCACTTACCCAGCCTCACCCGGCGCGTGGGTCGTGCACACGGCGGGCAGCAAGCCGCTCTTTACCAGCGGTGAAGCAGACTACGGCGACGGCGTCGAGCACATCGCTGAAGACGGCAACCCCACGGCACTTGGCGCAAGCTTGCCGGACCTCGGGGGCTTCATCGTCGGCGACGTGTTCAACACGCCCGTCGGCAGCGACGCGCCAGGTCCGATCTTGCCCGGCAAGAAATACCAGTTCTCGTTCCAGGCAAGCCCCGGTGACGCGCTTTCGTTCGCCAGCATGTTGGCGGCGACGAACGACGTCTTCTTTGCTCCTGGACAGACCGGTATCGATCTCTTCGATGCCGTCGGTAAGCCGCTAAGCGGAGACATCTCCGATCAGATCGCGCTCTGGGACGCCGGCACCGAAGCCAACGAAGAGCCGGGCATCGGCCCCAACACCGTGACCAACCAGCTTGCGGCCGATACCGGTGAGCCAGGCGAAGGCGCAGTGCAGCTGCTGAGTGACGTGGCGGGTGACGACTACCCGTACCCCGCGGCTGACGCGGTGCTGAAGGTGACGATCTCGGCCGAGTAAGGCCGCGTGCGGGCTCCGCCCACAGTTTTGCGCTTATCGATCGAGTGCTCGGCGGGAACTGACTCGGCATTTGGCTATCGCGCGCGCCGCTGCAGGCTCGAGCGCGCGCGCGACAGCCGCCAGAACGTCTCCGCTAGCGGCGATCTTCGCCAGCGACTGTGAGGCGAGAGCCCGCCTCACGGATTGTTCCACCGTGCCCGCGCGCCGCGCGTTCAGGGCGCGACCCTTGGCCGTGAGGCTCAGGATTGCACGCCGGCCGTCGCGTGGGTCACGGCGACGTTCGAGTAACTTGCGCTGCTCTAGTCTACGCAAGACGGCGGTCAGCGAGCTCGGGTGAACGTGGAGCAACTCGGCCAGATCGCCCGGAGCTAGGTGCGAGTAGTGCCCGATCAGCCGCAGGACCAGGCGCTGCGGGCCCGTGACGCCGAGCTCGGTCGCCATTCGTTTCGAGGTGGATTCGAGACCGTGCGCGACCGCCCACAGCAAGCGCATGAAGCCCAGCACATCTCCCAACGTCTTGGCTTCAATACCGAGCCGGACTGCGTTTCTGGAAGGGCTCAAGGGGCCGGCATCTACCGCGAAATGTCGGCGACGAGCAAGCCCTAGCGGCCGAGTTGGGCTCGCCTGCGCTCCGCCCTGGCGATAGTTGCAGCTCAAACGATTCGGCACTATTCGCCATGCGACCCGATGACGGATACGCGCTGGCCGCCCTTTTTCCCCAAGCGGCTACGGGGCCTCTTCCCGTGGCGGGGTGTCGCCTCGCTACCAGCGCTCCTAGCCGACAACGCCGCGCTGGATTTCCGAATCGTCGGACGAACCTTGCTGCACGCGGCGGCAGTCGGGGTTGCCGCGGGCATTGCCGGCGCCGGCTTGTTCGCCGGTCTAGAGCTCTTCCAGCGTGTCTTTCTCGAACAGGTCGCGGGTTACACGCCGCTCCGCGCCGACGGCGAGACGATCACCGCCACTGTTCAGACTCACGTATTTCGGCCCTGGATCTTGGTGCTGCTTCCGGCGCTCGGCGGACTTGCCTGCGGGCTACTCGCCCGCTTCGCACCCGAGATCGCGGGGGGCGGGGGCGACGCAATGATCGACGCGTTTCACCAGCGCGGGGGCCGCATCCGTCCGCGGGTGATCGGCCTCAAGGCGCTGGCCTCCATGTTCACGCTGGGCACCGGCGGCGCCGGCGGGCGGGAAGGGCCAACCATGCAGATCGGTGGCGCGCTCGGATCGCTGGTCGCCAAGTGGCTCCGGGTCAACGCACGTGAGCGCAGGATCCTGCTCGTGGCGGGAGTGGCGGCAGGCATCTCGGCGGTATTTCGAACACCTCTCGGGGCCGCGCTCTTGGCGGTGGAGGTACTTTACAAAGACGGCTTCGAGTCGGACGCGTTGATCCCCGCCGTGCTCGCGAGCGTCGTCTCCTACTCCGTCATCATCTCGATCTTTGGGCAGACCACGTTGTTTGCGCGAGTGCCTCGGTTTCCGTTCCACCCAGGCCAGCTGCCGCTGTTTGCGCTGCTCGCGTTGCTCGTGGCAGGTCTTGCTGCCGGATTCGTGGCGATCTTCCGGCGGGTTCGCGGAGTCTTTCAGGCTTCGCGCATCCCGCTTTGGGCCCGCCCAGCGGTCGGCGGCCTGCTGCTCGGCGCGTTCACGGTGCCACTGATTGTTTTCCTGGGCGACCACATTCACCAGCCCGGACAAGGCTTGGGCTTGCTTGGCGGTGGCTACGGCGCAGTTCAGATGGCGATTTCCGGGTCCGAGTGGCTACCGGAAGGCTGGACGGCGGTAGTGCTCTTGACGGCGCTGGCCGTTGCCAAATTGTTCGCTTCATCGCTCACCATCGGCTCCGGCGGCAGCGCGGGCGACTTCGCGCCCTCGCTGGCCATGGGCGGCATGGTCGGCGGCGCCTTCGGCAGAGCCGCGCAGCTACTGCTTCACGACCCGAACATTCAGCCGGGCGCCTTTGCGCTCGTTGGCATGGGTGCCTTCTACGGGGGCATCGCGCACGTGCCGTTGGCGGCCCTCGTGCTCGTTTGCGAGCTTGCGGGTACCTACGATTTGCTGGTGCCGTTGATGCTGACCCAAGGCATCGCCTTCATTGCCTTGCGCAAACGAGCTCTGTACGAGGCCCAGGTGGGTACGCTGCGCGAATCGCCCGTGCATCGCGACACCTTGATTCTGAGCGTGCTTCAGACGCTGCGCGTGTCCGACGTCGCGGACCCGCGAGCGCCTCCCGTTTGCTTTTCTCCGCGTATGAGCCTGTCTCAGATGCTGGAGCAGGCGAGCAACGCCACCAGGCAGGAAGTGTTTCCGGTGGTTTCTGCCGGCGGCTGCCTGCAGGGTCTGGTCACGTCGGCAACCATGCGCGTGGCGATGGCACAGGCGGCCGACTCGCCCTGGGCGCTAGCCGCGGATCTCATGCAACCACCAATTTCGGTCCAGCCGAGCGATGACCTTCGAACCGCGGGTGAACGCATGCTCTCGAGCGGCCTGCGAGAGCTGCCCATCGTCTCAAAGGAGCTTACCGTGCTCGGACTGGTCACGGAGAGTGCTCTGGCCAGCGTTTACCTGCAAGGGGCTACCCGAGCCGAGGCCGAGGCCGGCTCGGGGGGACCCGGCCCAAGCAGTCGTGAGCTGCTTCGTTAGGCGGCCGTGATCAAAACCAGATAGTGCCGGCCATTGGGGAGATATGCGGTTTTTCCCCGGTGTCGGCCGCCGTCCGCGCGTGCGGCTGCTGAGCAGGGGCCGCTCGCGCCAAATCCGCTGAATGTTCGACCGCAAGTGTCCCAAGTTGCCGGAACGCGACTCGAGCCAAGTCGATTTCGAGCAGGTGTACCGCGCGCATTTTCGCCTGGTCTGCCGAATTTTGCGGAGTCTCGGCGTGCGAGAGGCGGACCTGTTCGACGTAGCTCACGACGTATTTCTGGTGGTGCATCGCCAACTGCCGACCTACGAAGGGCGCGCACAGATCAGCACCTGGCTGTTCTCGATCTGCCGTTGGGTTGCCTGCGACTACCGCCGCTCGTCGCCTATCACCCGCGAGGTAGTAGTCGAAATGCGTGACTTGGCGCGCACGCTCAACCCGGTGACTGACGCGGTCGAGCGCTTGGACGCGAGCGAGCTCTCGCACCTGCTCGAGGCCATCTTGAGCCGAATGTCCGAAAAGCGGCGCGTCACCTTCGTGATGTACGAGCTCGAAGAAATGTCAGGAGAGGAGATTGCGCAAGTGCTGGCAATCCCGCTCGGCACCGTGCGCTCGCGCTTGAACGCGGCACGCTGCGAGTTTCAGGCCGAAGTGAAAGCTTTGCGTGAGGGGCAGGCCGAGGGTCGCTGATTGCGACAGAAAAATTCATGAAGCGTCGTTTCCGAAATTTGAAGTCCCATCGTCGTGGCTCGCTGCTGGCGCTGGCCGGTCTCGCTCTGGCTTGCAGCTCCAATTCGCCTCCCTCTGGCCATGGAGCGGCCGGCGCGCCGGGCGTGGCCGGCGGCGCGGGGCAAGGCAACCCGCAGACTGGCGGAGCCTCCTCGAACCTTGGCGGCGGCAGCTCCGGAGTGGTCAGCGTTGCCGGCGATAGTGGCGCCACGAACACCGGCGGAATGGCATCCGCGGGCGGCGGCGCGAGCGCGGGTGGCGCTGCCGGCGCAGCACCCGTCACTTCTGGCAGCTTTCCGCAGCTAGCCAAGACGTACAGCGGCGTGTTCAGCGCGGTCCCCAAGCTGAACGACACCGATCAGACGACCGACGCGCCGTTACTCGGCAACGGCGACCTTGGCGTGTCGATGCAAAACAACATCGACACGGCAACCTTCATTTTGCACAAGAACGAGTTCTGGTCGCTCAGCCAAGGCCACGTCGAGGCCATGGTGCGCATGGCGCTCTCGATCCCCGGCATGGCCGGCGCGACGTACGCCGTGAAAGAGGACATCGGCACGGCCGAGCTGAACGGTTCCTTTGTGGTGAGCGGCAACACCCTCACCACCAAGAGCTGGGTCCAAGCCGACGACACCACGCACAACCTGTTCATCACCGAATTTACGTACAAGGGCACGGGCAGCCAAGACGTCAGCGTCTCGTTCGCGCCGGGCAACGGGAACAGCAGCCCGAGCGCAGTCGGCGCGATGGACGACATGCTGTACATCGACGTCCGGAGCGACACTCCGGACAAGGTCGGCAGCGCCGACACCCACCGCGTGCGCGTCGCGTCGCGGCTGATCGGCGCCAAAGGCACGGCCGCGGCCAACAAGCTCACGTTCACACTCGCCGCAGGTCAGACTTACGCGCTGGTCTCGAGCGTGATGAGCTACCAGGACGACTCGAGTTACCAACAAAAGGCGCTCAGCGCAGTGAGCGCGCTGGCTCAGGCGGACGTCGACTCGCTGCTCACTAAGCACCACGCCTGGTGGGACGCCTTCTACGCGAAATCCTTCGTCGAGATCCCGAACAAGGTCGTCGAAAAGGCCTACTACGCCTCGCTCTACTTGCTGGCGTGCGTGTCGCGCACCGGCGAGGCAGCTCCCGGCTTGTGGGGCAACTGGGTGATGAAGAACGCCGCTTGGAACGGCGACTACACGCTGAACTACAACTACGAAGCCCCCTTTTACGCGGCCTTTCCCACGAACCACCCGGAGCTCGCCGACAGCAGCGATCAGCCAGTGATCGACTGGCTGCCGAAGGCGCAAGCCGAAGCCGTCGCCAACAAGTTCACGGGCGCGTTCTACCGCGTGCACATCGGCCCGCTCCCGAACGGCAGCGGCGACACCAACCTTTGGAACCAGAAGTTCAACGGTGCATTTGCGGTCTCGACCAGCATCATGCACTACTACTTCACGCTCGACCCGGCCTACGCCGCCAAAATCTACCCGACGCTGAAGCAGATTTCGATCTTCTGGCAGAACTACCTGACCAAAGATGGTACCCGCTACGTGATCGAAAACGACGCGCAGCACGAGGGCAACACCTTCCCGCAGACCAACGGCGTCATGTCACTCGGCTTCGTGCGCTTCTTGCTCCAGGGCACCATCGACATCAGCACGGCCTTGAATCAGGACGCCGACATGCGCGCCGTTTGGCAAGATCGGCTCACGAATCTGAGCGCGTTTCCGACCTTCATGAAAGACGGCAAGACCGTGTTTCGCTACACCGAGGTCGGCCTCGACTGGAACAACGGCAACGCCATCGGCGCCCAACACATCTACCCTGCAAGCCAAATTGGGCTGGGCAGCGACGCGAGCCTACTGCAAACCGCACAAAACATGATCGCGGCCATGGGCCGCTGGAACGACGGCAACGGCACGGTCACGTTCTACCCGGCCGCGGCGCGCGTCGGCTCCGACCCGGCGGCGCTGCTGATGCATCTGCAAACGTGGATCAACAACAACACGTACCCCAACTTGCACACGCACACCGGCGGCGGCGGCATCGAGAATTTCAACACCGTGCCCTCGACCATCGACGAGATGCTGCTGCAATCTTTTCAGGGCAAGTTGCGGCTGTTCTCGGATTGGCCGAAAGGCGTGGACGCGCGCTTCGGCGATTTGCGCGCTTACGGCGCGTTCTTGGTCTCGAGCGATGTTCGGAAAGACACCGTACAGTACGTGCGCATCGTGAGCGAGCGCGGCGGACCGGTCGTGCTGCAGAACCCCTGGCCCGTCGGGGCGCTGCGTGTGTATCGCAACGGCGTAGACGCCGGCACGACGACGGGCGCCCAAATCAGCCTACCTAGCGCCGCGAACGAAGTCATTCACATCGCGCCAGACGGCACGACCTATCAAGCCATCTTGGACAAGATGAAGCTACCCCTCAGCGCGGCGACGCCCTAGGCTCTTTGAGAGCCGACCTGGTTTTCGGGCACGCAGCCGATCCAATTCAGGCTTATTCAGGCACACTCCCTACTGCGTGCCATCGCGCTTCGGATTCCTCGAGGACGGCCTGGGTCTGCCGTCCCCCATCTTGGCAAAGCCAGGATGAATGCCCGGCGTTAGATTGTGCGCCTCGGCCAGACGCGAGAGAATTCCGAAAAATTGGTCTCGTTCAGCCGGCGCTAGCGGGGCGCAAATGGCGTCGTCGTGCGCTCTTGCTACGCCGCCGATTTCGACCAGGGTCTTCGCGCCAGCACTGGTTAGATGGAGGGCGTAAAGCCGTCGATCCTCGGGGTGATCGCGACGCTCGATCAGTCCGCGCTCCTCTAGTTCGTCGAGCCAGGTCACCAGTCGACTGGGAACCATGCCAAGCAAGGAGGCCAGCCCTTGCTGGCTGACGCCCGAACTCCCTGAAATGGCGCGAAGAATTCCAGCATGCGCCGGGACCAGTTTCAGTTCTTCGAGGCGCTGCGCAAACTGGGCGGAAGCATAGGAACCGAGCTGGGCCAACAGAAACGCGCTCGAACGCGGGGACCTTGATTGGTCTGCACTGCGTCGTTGATCCACTTGAGCACAATATCTGTCCCCAACGAGTTGCGCTACGAATCATACTGACTTAGAATGATTTTATAAAGAATTCGTTCTAACAAAGTGAGATAAAATGAACGAAAACAACGGACTAGGCGACAATTCGGAAAGTCACCGCGGCCCTTCGCTGCTTGCGGTGGCAATTGTCTACGTGGCTCTGTTCCTCGGCAGCCTGGTGACGGCCGCGTTGATGAGCGGTGGGGGCCACTTTCCGTCGCCGTATGACCCGGTGGCGGTCGCGAGGAGTTTCTTCAGCGAGCACGCGGACGCCGTGCGCATCAGCGCCTTTCTTCAATTCGGCGCAGCGATTCCTCTCGCCATCTTCACGGCGACAGCGGTAAGTCGTCTTCGCTTCCTCGGAATTCAGGCAGCCGGACCGACGATCGCGCTGCTCGGCGGGGCGATGGCCGCGTCGATGACCGCGCTCTCCAGCCTGCTGCAGTGGCTACTCGCCCAGCCCGGAATGGCAGCGAGCGACGGCGTCCTTCGTGCCCTTCATTTTCTCTCCTTCGGTACCGGCGGCCCAGGGCACGTGGTTCCTTTTGGATTGCTGGTCGCTGGCGTGTCGGTCTCGGGCGGGCTCACGCGAACTCTTCCTCGCTGGGTTATGTGGTTCGGACTCTTCGTGGCCGCCGTGGCAGAGCTATCGTCGTTCACGATTGCGATGCCGGCCGCCGCCTACTTGCTCCCCGCAGCTCGCTTCCCGGGCTTGATCTGGTTGATTGCGGTGGGCGCGACTCTCGTGTCGAAGCGGGATGCGAGCGTCGCAGAGCGGAGCAACCCCGCTCTGCGAATGGTCGCCGACAGGAGTACTCGATGAGCTCATGTCGCTATCCAACCCAGCCAGATCTAGGCCGGCCGGCACGTAGGAGATGCGCCTCGTGCCTCAGCTTTCGGAGGAAACATGAGCCTGAACGCACCCAAGAACCTGATTCGTCTACTCGCGATCGCGATATTCACGATCTCATGGCGTGATTCTGCGCAGCAGAAGGCCGCACCAGCGCGAACGGTCACGCTGCGGGTAGAAGTCAGCGGACTGCGCAGTAGCAAAGGAAAAGTCGGATGCTCGCTGTGGGCATCCGCGAGCGGGTTTGCGAACAAGCCCGAAAAAGCCTTTCGACGGCAGTTCGTCGCCATCGTCGGTACGCGGGCCGTATGCGAGTTCAAGAGCGTACCCACGGGATCGTACGCCGCAAGCGCGATGCACGACGAGGACGGCGACGGCAAGATGCGTATGACGCTGTTCGGCGCACCGCTCGAAGGCCGTGGCGCTTCGCGAGACGCGCGCCCCGGCTTCATGCGTGGACCGCGGTTCGAAGACGCGAGCTTCCGAGTGACAGTGGACGCGACGGTTCCGATCACCATCCGCTATTGAGCGATAGGTAGCGCGATGAGCTCGTTCCCACCATTTCCGGAACGTCGGGCCCGATCGTCCGAGGTGGCCTGACTACGCCACGGAAGCTTCTGCGATGTGAACTGCGGCGCGGCAGCCCTATCATGAAAGTGCTACGCACGCCGCGTCACTTCAGGCAGCCGACGCGGTGCGTATCGAGGACCAAGTCGTCGTAGTACAGGTCGAACGCGTTCGAGGCGCCCCAGGAGTGGAAGCCGAAGCCGAACACCGAGAAGCCGCCGATGATGCCGCTGCTCTTGCCGTTCAGCACGCTGCCGGGCGTCTTGGTGGTCGAGCTGTAGTCGATGTGATCGACGTCGAATTGGTCGATCTGCGTGCCGTCGACCCAGAGCACCATCAGGTCGGGGTCGTCACCGAATTCCCACTCGAGGCAGCTCCAAGTCATGACCGGCTGCTTGAGTCCACCCGGATGAGTATACGACGCCTCTTCGACGAAGCCTTTGGCGACTGACGGATCTGGGGTGAACAGATCGAAGCCGAGTTGCCAGGAACCGCCACCAAATTCGGCAAATTCCATGTAGTTGAGGTTTGGGTAACCGGTGGTACCGGCGAAGCCTAGCTCGACGTGCGGGCTGTTGTTGGCTGTCGTGTAGAAGTACGCGCGACCGAAGACGGGACCGGCACCCTGGAGTGCGGCTGGAGCATTCTTGGTCAGGATCATCGCGAAGTCGCCGCGTGCGCCGGTGCCATGCACGTGCAGCGCGTACTTGCCGTGGGCGACGGTTTGCTCCTGAATCACTTCCGTTCCGCCTGCGCCCATCTTGAGATCCCATTTCGCGGCGTCGAGCTGACCTTGCCCCTGCTCGAAGTCCTCGCAGAAGAGGCCGGAACATGCGCTGCTGCCAGCCGCGGACGAACCGCCACCCGCGCCGCCCGGGGTGGCGCCGCCCATGCCCGTGCCGCCCGTGCCGGTGCCGCCCGTGCCGCTGCCGCCCGTGCCGGTGCCGCCCATGCCAGCGCCGCCCGTGCCGGCCGTGCTCATCCCGCCCGTGTCCGCGCCGGCCGTGCCAACTCCGCCGGCGCCCGTGCCGCTCGCTGCGTTGACCGGCGGGCTGCCGCTTGCCGGTAAGCTAGCCGCCCCAGACGTGCCGCCTGCACCGCCGCTCGCGGGTGTCGGGATCGCCTGAGCGGGGCTGCAGCCTACTGTCGCCAAAGTGAACGCGGCTGCGAACCGCGAGCGCGCCCACGGCATTGCACCAGTCGTCGATCGCATAGACATTAGTGGGATGAGCGAGGTCCTCGATCGAATTGTTTGTGTGCGCTGCGCTGCGGCGCTCGATTCACGTCCCGACGACATCGCCTGTTTGAGCTGTGGGGAGCGCTACGCACGGGTTGGGCGCATCCCCGTGCTCTTGCCCGAGCCTCGCGCTCACATCGAGCTTTGGCGCCGTCAGCTTGCGCTGCTCCTGAGCCATGGAGCGAGGACCCACGCGGGCCTCGAGGCCGCTGCCGCGGCGGCCGATGTACTCCCCGACGGCGCAACTCGCCTGCGCGCCATGGCCAGCGCGGTTCACGATCAAGCTAACGACTTTGCCGCGCTGCTCGGCCCCGCGCTGGGCGGGCCCCTCGCTGGCTCGGCCAGCGGGCTGCCCCGCGGCGTTGTCGAATATAGCTATTACTTGTTCCGTGACTGGGGCTGGATTGGGCCGGAAACGCGCGAAAACGAGCAGGCGCTCGACGCTCTGGGCGAGGTCGCCCCCGGCGCCTTTGGTCGCCTGCTGGTGCTGGGAGCCGGTGCGGCGCGTCTCGCCTACGACATGCATCGCCGCCGTGGGGCTACGGAGACAGCCGTGGTCGATATCGATCCGTACCTGTTCGTGATCGCTGAGGCAGTCGTGCGCGGGCGCCCGGTTCGTCTCACCGAGGCGAGTCTCAACGTGCTCGAGGCCAGCCACGTAGCCACGGCGTGGACACTGAGCGCACCGGACGGGCCGCTCGACGAAGAGCGCTTTCATTTCTTTCTCGCCAACGGCTTGCAGCCGCCGTTCGCTGACGCGACTTTCGATACCATCGTTACGCCGTGGTTCATCGACCGCGTGCCGACCGACCTCGGCGCATTCTTGCAGACGCTACGTCGCTTGCTGCGGCCAGGCGGGCGTTGGCTCAACCAAGGGCCGCTGCTCTACCCGCCGGAGACGCCGCTCGCTCGCCGCTACTCGCGGGACGAAGTCTTCGATTTGGCGGCTCGCGCTGGGTTCAGGATCGGTCGCTGGCGTAGCGCGTCGCGTCCGTACCTGGTGTCACCTCTGACGGGTGCCGGAAAAATAGAGCAAATTCTCACCTTCGAGGCCGTTTGCCCCCCGCACTGACCTAACAGCTTTGTGCACCGCCAACAGATAATTGATCTGAAAACCCAAGAAGGGGCTCGACCAGGAAGATCCGATCGAAATCAGCGCGCCGACCACCAACCTGCACGCGCACTGGATGATCGTGGAAGGACGAGCCTGATGCACTTCTCGGAAAAGATCGGAAAGCTCGCGCTGTGCGGAGCGATGCTCGTGGCGTGCACCGGACCTGTAAGCGGGTCCAAGGGCACCGGACCGGGAGTCACCCCTGGCAGCGGCGGCTCATCCGGTGACGGCTCGACTGGAACGCCACCTGGGACTAGCGGCACCACGACTGCCTCGGCAGGCAGCGGACCGGTGTCCGTGCCCGGTTCGCCGTCCAGTCTGCTGAACCTGCCGTCGTCGCCTTTGCCGACGCGCGGCATGCACAAGCTGACCGCGTGGGAGTTCGCCAACAGCGTGCAAGACCTGCTGGGCAAAGATGTCCCGCTCGCGCCCGTCGAGGAAGATACGCTGATCGGCGGTTTCGCGACCGTGGGCGCGACCTCGGTCTCGGTCTCGCCGGCCGGCGTCGATCAATACGAGACGGTGCTCGGTGCCGCGACCGCTCACGCTTTCGCGGATGTCACGCACGCCACCGCCATTTTAGCCTGTGTGCCGCAGGCAACGACAGACACGGCTTGCTTGACGCAGGCACTGAATGCCTTTGGTCGCCGCGCCTTCCGACGCCCGCTCACTGCCGCCGAAACGACGCAATTTGTGAACCTGGCCACGACGATTGGCAATCAGTCCGGCAGCAGCGCGCTGAACGGAATTCGCCACGCAGCCTGGGCCATCCTGCAATCACCCGACTTTCTCTACCGGGTCGAGCTCGGCGCTCCGAGCGCGACAGACGGCGGGCGTTTGAAGTACTCGAGTTTCGAGATGGCGTCGCGCTTGGCCGCAACGCTGTGGGCCTCGGTCCCGGACGACGCCTTGCTCGACGCCGCAGCCAAAGATGCGCTGTCGACCCCCGACGGCAGTGTCGCACAAGCGCAGCGCATGCTTGCCGACCCGCGCGCGCACCGGGCGATTGCAGCATTCGTCGACCAGCTTTTCGATGCCTTCAACTTGGGTCAGGCGGACAAGGACGCGACGCTGTTCCCGGCGTTCACGCCCACGCTCCGCGCAGCGATGCTGCAGGAGCTCGAGCTGCGCATCGACGACGTCACCTTCGCACAGAAAGCCGACTATTTCTCGCTCTTCGAAAGCAAGTCGACGTTCGTGAACAAAGAGCTTGCCAGCTTCTACGGCTTGCCTTTCAGCGCGACCGACGGCAGCTTTCAGCACGTCGATTTGCCGGCAGATTCGCCGCGCGTCGGTCTGCTCGGCGCCGGCGCCGTGCTTGCCGGCCACGCGCACTCGCAGCTCACGTCGCCGACCCTGCGTGGCAAGTTCGTGAACGAGATGCTGCTGTGTCGAAGCATCGGGGCTCCGCCGCCCGGTACACCGCCCTTGCCGTCGATGGCTCCCGCGGGCTCGACGGTGCGGCAGGTCTTGAGCCTGCACCGCTCGTCGCCGGTCTGCGCCTCGTGCCACGGGCTCATGGATCCCATCGGCTTCGGCATGGAGGCCTTCGATACGACGGGGCAGTATCGGACGACCGATAACGGTCAGCCGATCGATACTACCGGTACGCTCGACGACGTCGCGTTCAGCAATCTCGCCGAGCTCGGGTCCGTCCTGCGAAAAAACGCCGTCGTGGCTCCGTGCTTCGTCAGCAAGGTCTATGAGAACGCGCTCGGCCGGCTGCCCGTCGATCTCGACGCGGTCGCGCTCGACAAGCTCATTGGCCAGTTCGTCAGCGGTGGAAACCGAGTCGACCAGCTACTGACCGCTCTGGTCGGCAGCGACGGCTTTCGTTTCGTGGCACCCAAATAGGAGAAGGACAGATGGTCTTCGGTCGCAACGGCATTTCGCGTCGTACGGTCTTGCGGGGCGTGCTCGCCGGCGGCATCAGCGTCACGGTCCCACTTCCGCGCCTGGGCGGCATGCTCAACAGCAACGGCACCGCGTATGCTGACGGCTTGGCACTGCCGACGCGCTTCGGCTTTTGGTTCTTCGGAAATGGCATCATTCCCGAGCGCTGGGTGCCGAGCAGCACCGGGCTCGGCGACGAGTGGGCCCTGAGCGAGCAGCTCGCCCCGCTGCAAGACGTCAAGCCTTGGCTGTCCGTGGTCACCGGCACGGCGATCAAAGTCCCCGACAGCGCTCCGCACGCGAGCTTCACGGCCGCGGCGCTTTCGGGCGCGAACAACGGCAATCACACCACCCAACTGCCGACGATCGATCAGGTGGTCGCCAAGATGATCGGCACCGGAACCACGTTCCCCACCGGCCTCCACATCGGCATCGGCAACTCGTCCGGTGGCACGGCGCTCGGCGACACTCTGTCATTTTCTGCGGTCGGTGCGCCCAACCCACCGGAATTCAATCCCGCCAATCTGTTCAAGAAGCTATTTCCCTTCGCTAGCACGAATAGCGGCGCCCCAGCTCCGGTCGATCCCGAGCTCTTGGACAGAAAAATGATTCTCGATGCCGTGAGCGCCCAGGCAAACGCCCTGCGCACCCGTCTCGGCACCGAAGATCAAGAGCGCCTCGATCGTCATTTGGAAGGGCTGCAGGAGCTGCAGACGCAGATCATGCGTGCGCAGGGCCCCAAAGTGGCCGGCAAGCTAGTCGATCCTGACATGGCCTACGCCAACCGCGGCAGCGACGGCTCGCTGTCACGTAGGCGCTGCCAGGCTTTTTCGGATCTCTTGGTATTCGCGCTGTCCACGGACCTGACGCGCACTTTCAGCTACACCTTCACGCCGCCGGCCTCTTTCCAAAACTACGCCGACTGCGGCTTGAACGCGGGGTTCCATGCCGATTTCGGGCACCGCATGAGCCCGATGGGAGCCGCGTACGCGACGGCGGGCATGAATACCGGCGTTCGCTACACCATGAGCAACCTCAACGATTTGTTGGTGCGCATGAAAGAGACGCCGGACGGCGCCGGCAACCTGCTCGACAACTCCTGCGTTTACACGACCTCGTGCACGTCGGAATCGCAGACTCACTCGCCCTTGGACTTCCCGCTGCTCGTCTCGGGCAAGGCCGGCGGCAAGCTCAAGGGCGATCAACACATTCGCCTGATCGACGAGAACGCGAGCACAGTGCTGCACACCATCTACACGATGTTCGGTGGGAGCTCGCCAACCTTCGGTTCGGGTGAGGGGCAAGTGAGCCATGGCATTCCGGCGCTACTAACGTGAAGGCTTTTTCGGCGTCCCTAGTTTTGGCCCTGGCCGCTGGCTCGAGCGCGTGTTCGTCGGGTGACGGCCATGGCGCGGGCGCAGGCGCGTCCGGCGGCGTCAGCGGAAGCGGCGTTGCTGCGCCCGCGAGCGGCGGCGCCGGCGTTGCGCTCGGCGGGGCGCCAGCAACCGGCAACGGCGGCACGAGTGCGGGCGGTGGCGCCGGCGCCGATAGCCCCGCGCCTGCCGCGGGAGCACCCGGCGCGGCAGGCGGCGGCGTCGTCGCGCCACCGGTGAAGAGCGCCCCCGTCAATGCCGTCAAGGGCCCCGACGTCACGTTCAGCGAGTTCACGATCCCCAAGGTCAGCGCCGCAACGACGTCGAGCCCCGGCGGCATCTCCACCGGCGCCGACGGCCGCATCTGGTTTCTGCATCAGAACACCGGCCCGAGCGCGATAGGAGCCATCTCGATGGATGGCGCCAACATCGCTGAATACAAAACGAGCGTCACCAACATCGGACCCGTCGCCATCACGCCAGGCCCCGACGGCAACGTCTGGTACACGAAGCAGCAGGGCATCGGCAAGATGCAGCCGTCGGGCATGTACACCGAGTACTCGGCGCCGCAAGGTGCCCAGACCGGCGGCATCGTCAAAGGCCCCGACGGCAACCTGTGGTTCACCGAGCCGATCGTGAATCGGATTGGCATGATCACGATGTCCGGCCAAGCCAAGGACTATCCGATCCCTGGCACGGGCAAGGATCCCGGCGACATCGCCCTCGGCGCAGATGGCAATCTGTGGTTTGCAGAGACGACGGGCAACAACATCGGTCGCATCACGCCTGCGGGCGTGGTCACCGAGTACCCCATCCCGACTCCCGCGAGCTTCCCGAACGCCATCACCGCCGGTCCCGACGGCAACTTGTGGTTCGTGGAGCATGACGCCCACAACATCGGCCGCATCACCCCGATGGGTGTGATCAGCGAATTTGGTATTCCCTCGGGCGGTCGGCCCTACGCCATCGCGGCTGGCCCGGACGGCAATCTGTGGTTCACCGAACCAGGCAGCACCAACGCCATCGGTCGCTGCACGCCGATGGGCGGCATCTCCGAGTACCCCATCCCCTCGGCCAACACCGAGGTCGCGGGCATTACCGCAGGACCTGACAAGAACCTCTGGTTCGCCGAACGAGACGCCAACAAGATCGGGCGCATCAGCAACCTGAGCGGTGGCGGCAACGTCAGCAGCGCGACGGGACCGTTGGTCGGCACTCCCCTGACGACGAGCGGGAAATGCACGAAGGACACCGACTGCATATCCAGTGGCAAGGGCTGCGGGGGCGACGTCTGCAGCTACAAGACGATGCCCCAAACCTGCGTGCTGGCCACCATCGGAGACCCAGGCTGGTGCAGCGCCACCTCGGACTGCTGGTGTACGGATGAGGGCGCGACGTGCGACACGAGCACGCACCACTGCTCCATCACGTCACACTAGCTCAGCGCTCACGCTGCGCTTCCGACTGACTTCGGCCTGGCCCAAGCCCCGCTGCCAAGCCCGCCTATGCGGTGCTACGCGTCTTGGGCTGGCTCCGTCCTGCAAAATTCTCGCCTCGCGGACCTCCCGATCTCCCGCCCTACGAAGAAACTCGTGGAGGTTGGGCCCTTTCTGAGCCTGCGACATTTTGAAACCCGATTCCAGCTTGTCGCAATAGGCGTCTTTGCCGCCCATCAGCTCGACGAGCTTGGCAACGTCGTGCGGAGTGAAGAACGTCGCTTGCCAGGAATTGGTCTCGACCCAGCCGCCGCCGTTGAAGGGATCATTCGTGGTGAAGTTGCCGTTTTGGTCCTTGGGAAACAGGAACTTCGAGCCTGGATCGTAGAGGTTTTGCCAGCCCTTCGAGCGGCGCATGAACTCGGCAGCGTCGGCTTGCAGGCCCAGCTGGCTGGCCATCTGAGCGGCGCACCAGTCTTCGAAATTGGCCTCGAGCGTTACTTCCGCGTTGCCCTGGAGCCAGCCGTGAGTGAGGTAGAAGTCGTTGATCTGTTCGACCCCGCCAACCGACTGATCTTTCTTGATCTGTTGGAACGCCGCCATGGGGTCGAAGCTGTAGGCGCCGGTCTGATAAGCGGCGGCCACCACCATGCTCGCCGGGGCTCCGGTCATGATGCGGCTGAAGCCGCCGAGATTGGGTCCGCTGTCCATACCGCCGCCCACCTTGCCCATTTCGAGTAGTCCGCTGGCCACGCTGTCGAGCACGTCAGGCCAGGCCAGGCCCCACAGCGTGTTGAGGTTCCACATCGTCAGCCAGAAAGCGTCGGAGTTGTAGATGTGGACCTTGGGCGTGCCGTCAGCATTGAGCGGCACGTTGCGAATCTTCAGCACGTTGTCGTTGCCGCCCTTGCCGTTGGTGTAGTCCGGATAGGCGCCGTTCACGTCCTCGGTCATCTCGCGGCCGAGCAGGACGTGCCATAGGTCCGTGTAGAACTTGACCTGTTGGTCGTCGGTACCACCGGTCACCTGAATCTTGTTGAGCAGGCGGTTCCACTCGTCGTGCGCGGCCTTGCGCACCAGCTCGAAATCCCAGTGGTTCAGCTCCGTTTGCAGATTGTTGCGGGCGTTGTCGATGCTCGTGTACGAGATCGCCGCCTTGATCTGGATGACCTCGCCCTGAGTCACCGCGCGACACGGACGTGGGGCAGAAAAATCCGCATGACTTCCCAACGGCAAGCACCGCGGCGTTTTGATCACGGCCCGTCGGGGGCAATCTGGAGCACCTCGCCCGGCGAGGTCGTGAGGGAAAGCTCCGGCCCCGCGAGCGCTTCCGCCTCTTTACCGTCGCGCCAGAGGCGCAGCGTCGTCGTGGTCGGCCAGGGGTTGACGAGCGTGAGCGGCAGGCCGCGCTCGCTCACGACGCGAACGTACTGAACCTCGCCTGCCCGAACGTCACTCGAAACGAGAAAGGCCCCGAACGCGCGCAGGTCGCCAAAGCGCGCGTTCGTAGCCGCCGGCCAGTTCGCAAAGACGCGCACTTTGCCTTGGAACGACTGCAGGAGCATCTCGTTGATCGTCGCCGGAACCGTGTTCAGGTTGGCGACGCCAGCGCCGCCCGTGTGCACGTGCAAATTGGGGTAGGTATTGTTCGAGGTCCAAGTACCGAGATGGCTGAGGATATCGCCTGGATCATGGCCGACGATCGCGGCGGCCGGATAGAAGGTGATGGAGCCGACCGCATCGTTCCAGCGACCGAGCTCGTCGATCGTGCTCTGCGCGATCTCGAGCAGCGCGGGATCGCTGTCGAGGCCGATCTGCAAGCCGGGGTAAATGTGCTGGGAGCCGATGGCGTTGCTGGCGAACCAATCGCGACCGACCTCGGTATAGCGAAAGACCTCTTTGGCATTGCGCGTGAACGTCGGAAACGCGCTGAGCTTGTCGAGCCGGTCTTGCCAGTCCGTCCGCAGCGCAGCGTCGACGCCGAGCTCGGTCGCAATATCGATCGCGCCCTGCAGTAGGAATCGGGCGAGGCCCAGCGACATCACGCCGTTCGTCTGAGGGTACTGGTCGCCTTCTTGTTGAGCGTCGTTCTGGATGACGTAGCGCGTGCCGTCGCTGACCAAGTAGTCGCGCCAAAATGTCGCGACAGCCCGGATGTTTTCGTAGATCGTCTGCGCGTAGGCGGGGTCGCGCGTAACGTAATAGTGCTGCAGCAGATCGGTCGCTGCGAACGCGCCGATCGATTTCATGTTCCATTCGTTGGGGTCGGCGCTGCCGTTGGGCGGCGGGCCTATGTGCACGCGGTAGTAGGCACCGGTAAAGCCTCGCTCTGTCGCGAGGCTCTGCGCGAGCGGCAGCCAATCGATCACGGGCTTGTCGTAAGCGTCGGTGAGCTCGACGTGATTTGCTGCGAACGCCGAGTAGAAGGCGGACTCGTAGTTGAAATCGAGCGCGTAGTCCCCGAACCACGCCGGATTTTTCATCACCCAGTTGCCCCACATGCCGGGTGCGGTCTCGCCCGAGCGCGACGTGCTGGCCAGCAAATAGAGCGAGCCGTAGTACTCTTTCTCGATTTCCTTGTCCGGGATCTCGACGAACGACTTGCGCCAAAACGCATTCCAGAAGGCCTCGTGCGCCGCGCTGCGCGCCTCGACGTCGTGCGGCTCCAGCGACGCAATCGCCAAGCTAGCCTGCGCCTGGTAGTCGGCATCGTCTTCGTTGCTCATCACACAGCTCACGAGCGTCGTCGGGTGACCCGGCTGCAGTCTGAAAACGAGCTGGTCGTTGTCGATCACGCCTGCTGCCCCGATGACGCGAGCTGCGACGCGCACCTGGTGGGTGGTGTAGCCCTTCACCTGATCGGCAGCATCCGCGCGCACGTCGAGATAGAGCGTGTCTCCGGCCGACCCGAGCGCGCTCGCAAACGTGTTGTCGTGGCCAGGCGCCAGCGACACCCGGACTTCTTTGGGCGCTAGGCCGGTGTAGCTGAAGGTCGTGAACAGCTGGTTGTGCTGCGTGTCGTCGGCCTGGACCCAGGTTTTGGTGGCGATCTGCGCGTCGGCGAGCGCGAAGGTCCCCGTGACGTCGGCCGAGCCGATGTTCTGGCTCATCGCGTACGACGAACCCTGCATGTCGGGGACCGCGAGCGACACGCGCGCCATCGCTTTCACGCTGCCTTCGGCGAGCGACCAGAACTCGTTCTTGCTCAGCACGAAGGTCATCGTGTCGATGCCGTTCAAGATAGAGACGCCGAGGTCGCCGTTGCCGAGCAGCGGTGCGTCTGTCGTTTGGTCGGTGTCGACGAGCGCGGGCGGCGCTTTGAAGGTGCCGTGGTACTGCGTGGCGATGGGCGGCGTGGAGTCACGGGCAGGCAGCTCGCCCCTGCCGAGCACGACGTCTCGCCCGGGGCTACACGCCGTCTGCAGCAGCAGGGCAAGCCCCACGGCAGCTCGAACAGCGCTCGGCAGCAGGCCCTGGCTCACGTTTGCCTCGACGTTAGCGCGAAAGCAGCGCCTGAAGTTGGGCCGCGTGCGGACTCGAGGGGTGCTTAGCCAAGAAGCGCGCCGCCAGCTCGCGCGCCGCTTCGCGCTGGCCGGATTTCGAGAGCGCCTGAATCCTCAGGTACGTCGCCTCGGGTCGAAGCGCGCCCGTCGGGAACGCTTGCTCGTAGTGCGCGAGGAGCTCGAGGGCGCGCGTGGCGTCGCCCGCGGCCAGCGCTGAGCGCGCGTGATCGAGAGCCGTGACCTCGCCTTCGAGGGAGGAAGCGTCGGCTGCGTTGAGCTTGTCTGCGGACGCCGTAGCAGCAGCAGCTCGGCGCTGCTGCACCCGTGGCTCGGCTGGGTCCGCCTCGACGTCGTGCCCTTCATCCGCGGCTGGCAGCGGAGCCGCGCTCGCTTCGCCGACTGCTCGTGCCGGTGACGTGATGGGCGGCTGTGCTCCATGCCCGACCGCGTTCATTCCCCCACTCGGGCCACTAGCGTGGATGCCCGAGCTCTGCCCCTGGCTTACGGCCGCGTACACGCCGACCCCTGTCGTGCCGACGATGACCGTCGCCGCGAGCCATTTCACCAGCGCCAGCCGATGAAGCGCACCCGAAGCGGCGCCCGCGACCACGCTCGTGCTGCCGACCGCGCCCGCGGCGCCGAGCGCGGCGAGCATGCCGTGGCGAACTGCATCGGGCACGGGCTTCTCGTCCAGGCGCGCGGACGCGATCAGGCTTCGTGCGAGCTCTTCTGGCGATGAAATGGGCCGGCTGCGCTCGCTCATGATCCTCCCTGCCTTTCCTGTTGGTGAAGCCGCGCGACCTGCTCGCTGAACGCAGCGCGTGCACGTCGCAGCCGCGAAGCCACGGTGCCGGGGCGCGTGCCCGTCATGGCGGCGATCTCTGCCATCGTCAACTCTTCGAGATCCGACAGCACGAAAACGGCGCGCAACTCCATCGGCATCAGATCGAGGATTCGATCGAGCTGCGCGCGACGAAGCCTGGCCTCCATGTCCTGATCGGGGCCTGGTCGCTCGTCCGTATGCAGTGCCAGCAGATCATCTGGCACCTCGCGCTGGCGGCGACGGGTCCGGCGACTGTCCGAAGCCACGCGAAACGCCGTTTGAAACAGAAACTTGCGGTCGGCTCCTGGCTTTACCTGATCCAGCTTTCGCGCCAGCACCAGAAATACTTGCTGCGCGGCATCCTCGAGATCGGCCTCGAGCACGCCCAGCCGCCGCAACGCTCGCCACACGAAATCGGCGTGCTCCTGGACGATCGAGCGCCAGCGTTTCTCGTACGCGGCCCGGCCTTCGGCGGGCGCTGCCGCAAGGAACCGATCGATCATGAGGGTCGCCATCCGGGTCATATCCCAATGGCCGGGTAGGCAGCGTTTTGATCACGGCCAGTGCACGCCGAGGCCGAGCTCGAAACTCCCCAAAACGGCTGGAACCGCGTGAACCACGACACGTTCGGGAAGCACGAAAACAAACGTGTCGCGTGCGAGCGGGGCCTCGATTCGGCCGTGAGCCTCGGCGAAGAAGGCACCAAAGAAATTCCAGCTTAACCTCGCGGCCCCCCCCAAGGCAAACCAGCGACGGCTCTCCGCCTCGGGCGTCGCCACCCCAGCACCCGAGCCGGCAAGAATGCCGGCCTCCGCGAACGCGCACGGCGTCGCCCGCCAGCCTCTTGCCAAACGCAGCTCGAACGGGCACCCGTCCAGTGCCGCTGCCATCCAACGGAACGAGGCCGAGCCCGGTGACACCGACACTGACGAGCTCATCGACGCCGATAGCGACAAGCGCGCGCTTGGTGACAGCGCGGAGCTGCGCTCGCGGCGAGCTTCGACGAATGTGGACACGCTCGGCGCGGGGTTAGGGAACAGCCCGACCAGCGTGCCGCCTTCGAGCCCAGAAGCGATGACCGTGCGTGACGTCGACATGCGGCCTTTGTCGGACGCCTTGACGGGCAACGGTTGGGGCACAGGTTGAGCTGTTGGTGCATCCGGCTCGGGCGATGGAGGAGCCTCGGCGGCGAGTGGGTCAACGGCTAGCGCCGCGACGAAGGCCAATGCCGACACGACGCCCCTGCACGTGTGTCCCGCAACGACCCGCTTGCTTACGGCGCCCGCAGGGCCGTCGATCTCGATGCGACCGACAGTGCGGCCCGGCTCGCTCGACAGCGTGACCACGAAGCTACGCGTGCCATTGGCGAGGCCCGTCACGAGCTCGGCGCGCTTCGTGCGCGATGCGAATTCCTGTTCGAAAATCTCGGCCGGCGGGCACTCGGGCGGAGCGCGGTAGGTCCAAGCGATCGCTTCGGGCGCTGCCTGCGCCACGCTGCGCCGCGCGAAGAGTGCGCTCGCTGTGAAGACCGAAATCGCTCCGACAAGAATTGTGGCGCGCTTACGCACGGGCACACGTTCCCCCAGAACGCCGCTCCTGTCATCGGCGAACAGTGCAATTGTACGCCTCATGCTCGCGGCACGAGCAGCGCTCGCTGCTCAGGCCAGAATTTCGTTGATCGACGTGGAGTCGACCCCCGTGCGATTCGTGCCGAAAGCAGGCAGGTCCATATGAAGCACGCTTCTGGCCAGTGTGTAGTAGAGGTCGCGCAGCGGTCGGTTGGTCAGGTCGATGTGCAGGTCGGTCTTGAGTCCGCCTGCGCCACCGCCAATCAGCAGCGCCGGTAGCCGGTCAGCGAGCTTGTCGGCGCCGTGCATGCAGCTGCCCAAGAAGATGACCGAGTTGTCGAGCACGCTCTTGCCGTCGCCGTCGTCGAGCTTGGACAGCCGCTGGCAAAGCTCTGCCACTTTTTGAACGTTCCACTGAGTGATGCTCGCGTACTCGTCTTGACTGCGCTGCTGCCAGGCGGTCTCTGAGCCGCGGCACTCCGAGCCATTGACCGCCGAAGCCGTCGACGAAGCGCGACGATTTGGGGTCGTTCCACATGCGCTCGAGCTGCGACGTGAGCTCGGCAGCTTCGGAAAGAGAGTCAGTGCGCGCCGCCTCGAGCAGCGCGTCGTCTGGTGCGCTACTCCAGAGCAGGTACGAAAGCCGGGAGGCTTGCTCGTAGCCATCGAGCGGCTCCGCTGCGTCAGCGAGCGTAAACTCCATGCGGTAGATGAACTGTGCGCTCGAGAGCAGGGCGACCAGCAGTTGCTGCAGGGCGGAGTCGTGCGCATGACCCAGGGTCCGCAGCTTGGCGTAGAGCTGCGTGTAGACGCTGAGCTCGTCGTCACGCAGTGGCCGACGGAACAGACGCAGCCCCGTTGCCTGCAAGACTTGGGCGGCGCAGGCAGCCGTCTCGTCCGCGCAGACGACGACGCGCGCTCTCAGCTCTGGGCTAGCAAAGACGCCCCAGTGCGGCATGGCCCCCAAACCTTTCATGCCGGGAGCTAGCTCCCGCGATTGCCACGGGGCGTCTTCCTCGGCAGGTCGCAGCCTTCCACCAAAGAGCGGCGAAGACCGCAATACTAAGTGGGAGGAGCCGCACCCCTGCGATCACCTTTTGTTCGGACGCTGCGAGCTCTCGCCGCGCTTGTGCTCCGATACCCGGCAAAAACTGCAGACTTCATGCGTCCGTCGTGATGATTCTTCCGAACTCAGACTCTTGCGAGGGGAGCGAAATACCGAAATAGCGTGAAGGTTTGGCGGAGGGTTCTCCATCGCCCCTTGTCACCCAGCGCTCGCAACCAACGATTTGCGAGAGGGCCCGAAGCTCAGGCGCACTGCGCGCCTCGAGTGTGATCGCGCGCGCACAGAGCTGCACTGCATGTCAAAACCGCACTTCACTGGCGCTTGGTCACTGCTGTTGTCGCTTGTCGCTTGTAGCGGAGCGCCGACAGCGGCGCCCAGCGCGAACGACGGCGGCTCCGGCAGCGGTGGCGCTGCCGTCGGCGGTACGGCTGGCGCTGCCGTCGGCGGTACGGGCGGTGCTGCCGTCAGTACAGGCGGCGCTGGACAGCCGGGCACCGGCGGCAGTCAGGGTGACTCGACGGTAGCTGGTGGCGGCACGGCGGGCGGCGGAGCTGCTGGCGGTGGCGGTGCGCCATCCGGCGGCGTGAGCGGCGCAGGCGGAGGCGGAGGTTTGCCTGCGGGCTGTGAAGAGCTGGGAACACCCGGCAAGAACGGCCGCCAATGTGACCCGGGCAAAGACGGCAACGGCACCTTCGATCAGATGCAGCCGGCGAGCCAGCTCCCGCCCGAAGCCCAAGGCAACCCGGAAGGCACTCTTTCGGGGGGAAAAACGCTGCAAAGCAAGATCTACGGCTACGGCTTCAACTACCGTGTTTACAAGCCCGTCGCCTATCAAGCTGGCAAGCCCGCCGCGCTGATGATCTTTCAAGACGGCGGCAACTACACCGGCAACTTCCACGCGCCGCGCGTGTTCGATTCACTGATCAAAGAAGGCACCGTACCGGTCACGATCTCGGTTTACGTCGATCCGACGGGCCAGCGCAGCGTCGAGTACGACACACGCTCCGACAAGTACGGTCGCATGCTCACGACCGAGCTCATCCCCGAGCTCGCGAAAGATTTCGATCTCGTCGACGATCCGAACGGCTGGGCCATCGGCGGGCACAGCTCGGGCGGCAGCTGCGCCTTCAACGTCGGTTGGCAATTCCCCGACAAGTTTCGCAAAATAGTGACGCACAGCGGAAGCTTCGTCGGCCTGCAAAACCCAGGCGACAACGCCTACATCGACCTCGTCAAAACCGATCCGAAGAAGCCGCTGCGGGTGACACTGCTCAGCGGAACGATGGATCTGCAATGCTGCGGCACCACCTGGTTTGCCGCCAATAACTCGATGGCGGCCAGTCTAGACATGGCCGGATATCCGTATCGCTACATGAAGAGCACGACCCAACATGGTCCTACGATGTGGCACTTCAACGATTTTCCTGCCGGTTTGCGCTGGTTGTGGAAAGGCTACTCGTTGTCGCAATACGGCACGAACAAGTGAGTCGCGCTCGTTAACGTGATCTCGCCGACTCGAAGTCACCACTAACTACCGCAGCGTGAGCCAGCAGGGCGAGCGCGAAAGGTGATAGCCATGTCGCAGCAGCGTTTCTTGCCTGTCGGATTGTTGTTGAGCCTGGCGGCTGGATGCACCGCTGACATCAGCGGAGTGCCGGGGCAGCCGGGCCAGGTGAGCCCGGGCCCAGCCAACACGGCCGGCTCAGTCAACATGGCGGGCGCTGGCAGCGGCCCTGGCCCTGGCCCTGGCGCGGGCGGCAGCAGCGCAACGACTGCTCGCGACCCGGGTCGGGTAACGATGCGGCGGCTGAATCAGACCGAGTACGACAACACCGTGCACGACCTGCTTGGTACCAGCTCCACGCCCGCGCGCGCCTTCCTGGGCGACACGCAAGCCAACGGCTTCGACAACAACGGCGACCTGCTCAGCCTGTCTTCGGTGCGCATCGACCAGTACCGCCAAGCGGCTGAAGCGCTAGCGAAAGAGGCGCTTTTGCCCCCGCTGCGCGGCACGCTGCTCAGCTGCGACCCGGCGACGGGCGACGCCTGCATCACGAGCTTCGTCACCAGCTTCGGCGAGCGCGCTTACCGAAGGCCGCTCACCGCCGACGAAGTGGCAAGCTATCTCGACTTGGCCACGAAGGTACGAGCGGCCGGCGCCAGCGCCGACGAGGTTCTGAGCGCGCTGCTCGAGGCATTCTTGGTCTCGCCCCACTTCTTGTTTCGGGTCGAGCTCGACCCCGATCCTGCGTCGCCCACGCCTCACGCGCTCAGCGGCTACGAGCTCGCGTCGCGCCTTTCTTACATGCTGTACGCGAGCATGCCCGACGCAGCGCTCTACGGCTCGGCTAAGAGCGGCAAATTGAGCGACCCGGCCGAGCTCGAGGCGCAGCTGGGACGCATGCTGGCCGACCCCAAAGGCCTGTTTGCACAAAATTTCGCCGAGCAGTGGCTGGGCGTGCGTTCGATAGACAGCCTGCAGCCCGACGCCCAGCTGTTCCCGAGCTTCAACGCCCAGCTCGGCCAATCGATGAAGCAAGAGGTCGATCTGCTCTTCGCCGATTTCATCCGCAACGACTCGCCGGTCGAAAGCCTGCTCACCGCAAGCTTCAGCTACTTGGACGATCGCCTGGCGCAGCTGTACGGGCTCGCCAGCGTCGGAGCGCAGATGAAGCGCGTCGAGCTCACGACCCCTCAGCGAGGCGGCCTGTTGTCGCTGGGTGCGCTGCTGACTGCGACTTCCCGTGGCAATCGCACCTCTCCGGTTTCGCGTGGTCGCTGGGTCTTGAGCGAGCTGCTTTGCAGTGAGCCGCCGCCGCCGCCGGCCGACGTCAAGGTGCCCTCCGACGACGTGATCACCGCCACGACCGCGCGCGCCTTCTTGGCCGCGCACCGGCAAAACCCCACCTGCAGCACGTGTCACAACATGATGGACCCAGTCGGCCTCGCGCTCGAAAACTACGACGCAATCGGTGCCTGGCGCGACACCGATCATGGCCAAACCATCGACGCCAGCGGCAATATGCCGGACGGCACGGCCTTCAAAGGGCCGAAGGAGCTGGCGCAGATCGTCGCTAAAGATCCGCGCTTTCGCCCGTGTCTCTCGGGTGCGCTCCTCGAATACTCCCTGGGGCGTGGCCTCCACGACACCGACACGCCGTACGTGGCCGACCTCAGTCAGGCTGCTGCGGGCGCGAACCTCGGTTGGCGCGCGCTGCTTGGGCGCATCGTAAGCAGTGAGCCATTTCGCGAACGGCACGGAGAGCCCGAGACAGGAGGTATGCCATGAAGCGACCGTTTGCCCCGAGCGGCGTGGGTTTCGATCAAAAGGCGCTGGCGGCTCGGCAAAAGCAGGTCGCCGGGCGCGGCACGAGTCGTCGCCGCTTTCTGGCGGGCGCGGCGGTCACCATCGGGCTGCCCTGGTTCGAATCGCTGGCGCGTGTCGGCAGCGCCTCGGCGGCGACGCCAGCGCGCCCCGTGCGCTTCGTAGCCTGGCACATTCCGAACGGCGTCTACCACCAGAATTGGTTTCCGACGACCGACGGAGCGGACTACACCTTGTCGCCAACGCTCGCACCGCTGGCAGCGCTCAAGTCGAAGTTGTTGGTCTTCTCCGGGCTGCAGAACAACGACGCTTCGGTCGTGTTCGGTTCGCACGGCCTGGGTGTTTCCGGCATGCTCACCTGCGTTCTCGGCACCAAACCCGACGTCAAGGTCGGCGTTTCCGTCGATCAAGTTTATGCGCAGAGCTTGGGTAAGGCGACGCGCATACCGTCGCTGCAGCTCGGCATCACCAATCGAATGTATTCCGACATCGGAAACCCGGCCATCTACAATGGCTGTATCTCCTGGGGCAGCGCTACCCAGGCGCTGCAGCCGGTCGTGCAACCCGGTGTGCTCTTCGATCAGATCTTCGAGGGCCAAGACGCGCAAGCTTCGGCCGCCGATCAGGCGCGCCGCCAAGCGCTGGCGACGAGCGTGCTCGACCACGCCGTCGGCGAGGCCACGTCGCTGCGGCTGAAGCTCGGTCGCACCGACCGCGCCAAGCTCGACGAGTACCTGACCAGCGTGCGCGAGGTCGAAGGGCAGATTCAGGCCGCCGGCAGCGCACCCCAATGCAACGCCAGCACCATGCCCAAACCGATGAACAGCGGCCTCGACGGCCCGACGCAGTCGAAAATCTCGTGTGATTTGATGGTGCTTGCCATGCAGTGCGACGCCACGCGCGTGCTTTCATTCATGCTCGGCAATGGCGGGTCGTCCTGCTTCCAGAGCTTTCCGTGGCTCAACATCAGTAGCGACCATCACGGCCTGGCGCACGCACAGAACGGCACGGCGCTTTCGGCCATCGAAAAGTGGGAGGTCGAGCAGCTGGCCTACTTCTGCGGCAAGCTCGACGCCATCGACGAAGGCGGCAGCACGATGCTCGACAACAGCCTGGTCTTCTTGTCGAGCGAGATCGCCAACGGCAACGCGCACGATCAGGCCAACAAACCGATTTTGGTTTTGGGTAGCGCGGCCGGCAAAATCAAGACCGGCCGCCACGCCAAGTACAACAACGATCCCCAGGCAGACCTGTTCATCGCGCTCTTGAACGGGCTCGATGTGCCGGTCATGACCTTCGGCACTGCGGGCAAGGCACCCTTGCCCGGCATCTTGGCCTGAGCCAAAGGGGCCTGATCGACGCTGAGCGAGAGCGCTCTCGGGCCCTCATCCACGAGATCATCGCCTAGCCGAAGATGTTTGCTCACACGTCGCATTTCAACGCTTCGGTTCGGCTGGCTGCCGCGCTCGCGGCTTTGCTGTGGGCCCGCTCCGCCTTCGCGGCGCCGTTGAAGGTGGCCGGCACCGGCACGAGCGCCATGCAAGGCCTCGGCTCCTCGATGGGCCACCACGTGCCGGACGAGCTGGGCAAGGCGCTGGGCGCCGGCTTCGAGGTGGGCAATTTCGGCGCGCAAGGCACGACCGCCATCAGCTCAATCGCCTCTGCCTACACGGCTAGCTCGCAAATGAAAGCGGCGCTCGCCTTCAATCCAGATGTCGTTCTGTTCTGGTTCGGAGGCAACGATTCGTTTCAAGGCACTTGGGACGCGCACAAGGCGGAGTTCAAGGCCGACTACACCAACCTCGTCCGCACCTTCCAAGCCATACCCACGCACCCGAAGACATTTCTGGTGCGACTGTGGGCGTTCGTCGACGGACCGGTGCAAAAGAGCGTGCTCGACAAAGAGATCCTACCGCTGATCGATCAGATCGCGGCGGACACCGGCTCGACGCTGATCGACTACCGCAAACAGTTCGAGAACCATCCCGAATACTTCCCGGATGGCATGCACCCGAACGACACCGGCACCGCCGCGATCGGCAAGTTTTTCGCGGATTCGGTGACCACGGCGCTAGCCGCTGCAGCGGGCGCCGGCGGAGCGATGTCGCTTGGCGGAGGCGCAGGCGCCGGCGGCGCCACGTCGCTCGGCGGAGGCGGAGGCGGAGGCGGCAGCGAGGCGGCGGGCGGCACGCCAGGCGGCGTCGCTGGCGGCGGCAGCGCGAGCGCGGAGAGCGGCGCTACCAACCCACCGACCGCAGGCACCACCACGATCGGCGGCACGGCAGGTGGCGGAGGCAATGCGTCGTCGGGCGGCACGTCGTTGCCCGTGGCCGGAACCACGAACGTCCAGCCACCGCTCGCTGCCTCCGGCGGCGACACCGGCGGCTGCGGCATGAGCGGCTCGCCCCGCCCCTGCACGCCGGGCACGCTCTGGCTGCTGCTAGCTGGCCTCGGCCTCGCACGCCGGCAGAGGGCAAGGAAAGTCGGTCGCTGACGTGGCCGCCAAATGTTGCTTCAAGCGCGATCGCCGAGCCGGTTGCCTGGGTGGTTGCTCATGCTGAATTCAGCTCCCAGCTCGACCGCTGCTTGGCGCCGCCTCCCGCTTCGCGGCCTAGCTTGGAAGAGGCGCCAGGCGCTGCGTGTCGTGGCGGCGAAGCGGGAACGCTGAGGGTGAAGGTCGCGCCTTGGCCGGGGCCAGCGCTGGCTGCGGTGAGGGAACCGCCGAGCTCCGCAGCGACGTTGGCGCTGGAATGAAGTCCGAAGCCATGCCCGTCTTTCTTGGTGGTGAAGCCATGACGAAAGATCTCGTTCATCCGCTCCGGGTGGATGCCCGTGCCGGTGTCGATCACCTCGATCGTGAGCGTGTCTGCGCTGGTTCGAGCACGAAGCGTGAGCTTGCGCTCGCCTTCGCAACCATCGAGCGCGTGGCGCGCGTTCGAAAGCAGGTTCATCAAGATCTGCAGCAAGCTGTGGCGGTCGGAAACGATATCGGTCGTGTCGCCGAAGTCGCGCACGACTTCTACCTGGTTGTTCTGGTAAGAAGCAGCGTTAAACTTGAGGGCGTCGTCGAGCAGCCCGTGCAACGGCATAGTCTCGAGCGCGGCGCTGCCTTTGGCGTGCGATTGCTGGAGCGCGACGATGGCCTTGATGTGGTCGATGTTGCGGGTCAGCGAGCCGAGCTCGTCGCTCATCTGTTGCCGTTCGCCGTCGAGGGCCGTTGCGATGCCACCCAAGTATTGCAGCAGCTTCGGCCCGCGTGGGTCCTCGTCGAGGAAACGGCCAGGCGCCGGTTGCGACTTGAGCAGCGTGACCGCACGGCTGAGTGCGGTGCCGTTCGAGCGACGCACGACGTCCACGACCAGGCCGGCAGAGACATTGACGCTATTGAGCACGTTGCCGATGTTGTGGAGCACGCTGGTCGCGACCTCGGCCATGCCCGCCTGTCGGGATACGCGCACCAGGCTTGCCTGCGCCTCGGTGAGCGCGGCAACGTTGCTCAGCAACGACTTGCGCCCACTCTCGAGCTCTGCCTGGCGATCTGCCAGCAGCAGCATCTCGCTGCGACTTTGGAGGATGCCGATGACGAGCACGACGTCCTCGAAGAGCACCCAAAAGCCGTGCTCGAGAAAACGCCACCACTCGACGTTGGCTAATCCGAAAATCGATTCCGGCCAAAACATGCCGCGCAGGAAGTGATCGAGGACGGTGACGAGACCCGCCGGGACCAGCACCTTCCAGTCGCGGTAAAAGGCGAGAAAGGCCAGCGAACCGAAGATGTGAAAGTGTGTCTCCACGCGCCCACCCGAGAGATGGATGAGCAGCCCGGACCACATCATTTGCAGCACGGCAATCATGTGGCGGGTCAACGTCGCCCCGGGCCAGGCTCGGACCATGAACCACGTCGGGATGGTGAGCGCTCCGCCGAAGAGTACCGCGTAGTAGACGTGAATGTGCACCGAACGGGTGGTGCCGTCCCACGCAAAGGGTGACAACTTGAGCGCAAGACCAATCGCGAACAGCCACTGTGCGAAGAAGAGCCGCACGAACAGCCGGTCACCGCGACTGTAGACCTCGCTGAGCTGCGCTCGGAAGAGCTCTTGCGTGCGCTGCGGGGTTGCTGCCTCAGCGGGCGGCATTCATCGACTCCTCGGCCTTGGTCATCGCACAGCCGAACACCGGGCCCGGCGCTGGCGGCGTCTCGGCGCGCGCCGGCATGCCGTGCGCCAGCGGTCGCGTCTCGGCGGCACTGCTCAGGCGTTCCAGCAAGCGATCGAGCTGCTGGTTTTCGCCGACGTGGCCGCGCCCGCCGGTGATACCGCCCGAAAAGAGCAGCTTGCCGTTCGCCGCGTACAGGACCACGTGGCCCGAGGTGCGCGCGCCGAAGCGAGCCGCTTCTCGGCCTTCGCGATCGAGCCCCAGCTCGACGCCAGGAATGGCGCTGGCTTGCTGCCAGGACTCACCGCGCTGCCAAGCGCTGGGCGCCCCGTGCGGCAGGGTAAACAGCACGTGAGCCGAAACGCGACCTTGGAAGCGGGCCATGACCTCAGCTAGCTCCGTGAGCGTGGCACGCGTGCAGGCGCAGCGCGGATGCGCGAACAGCACGAGCGTAGGCTCGCGCGCTGAAGCGAGCAACGCGCTATCGGCCGGCCAACGCGCGGGCGTAGCGGCGGACGCGCCGGGCGTCTCTTTGTACTTCCAGAGCAGCGCCACGGCGACGATCAGCGCGGCGAGCCACAGCCCCAAGAGTGGCGCGTACCTGCCCGGACCGGACGAGCCGGCGCGCATAGGCCGCCGCTCGAGCGGCAAAGCAGCAGACGAAGGATCAGAAGACATCTCTGCGCTCACGATCGCTTGGGGTGGGGGCCGCGCTCAGGCGCGCTGCCTTGGACGCGGCTGAAGGCGGACGGGACGTACACGCTCACGGGCTCCCGAACAGCGCCGATTCTGCTGCTCTTCACGCGCTCCACGAAGGCATCGGTGACCTCGTAGCCGCGCGCCACCAGCAGCGTCCCGTTCCGCAGTCGCACGTCTGCGGCGAACGTCATGCCGATGCGTACGGCCGCGAGTGCGAGCTCGCGGACTTCGCGCCGCTCCGAACCTTGGCCGTAGAGCGAGACGAGCGCGGCGAACAGCGCCGTATCGTACCTGCCGGTGCGAGCACGCAGCACGTCGAGCGCGACCTCCGGCTGTACGCCGCGCGCCTCGAGCGCGTCGAAATCGATGGCCAAGCGCAGCGCTTCGCCGCCAAACGCTATCGGATCGTCGACGCTCACCAGCGCCGTCGGCTGCGACGCCTTCGCGTAGCGCGCCAGGATCCCGCGCACCAGCTCAAGCCGCGGGATGCCTCGTAGCAACTGATCAGCGAGCGCAGGCAGCGTCGCGACCTTCGCGCGCTCGTCCTCGTCGAGTGGCGCGCCCGCGTGGAGCTTCTCGACCAGCTCTGGTGCTAAGGTGACGGTTCCGATCTGCGACAGCATCGCCGCGATGTCGAGCCACCATGCGTCTTTGACCTCGAGCTTGCAGGCCAGTGCCGAGACATAGCCCTTGATACGCGCCGCGCGGCCGAAGGCGATCGGGTTGGCGAGGGCGAGCACGTCAACCAAGGCCTGCACGGATCCGCGCAGCGTTTCTTCGAGCAGGACGCGCTCGGCAGTGATGAGCGCGTGCTGCTGCATCGCGCTCTCGACGCTGGCGACGAGCTGGGCGGGCGGACACGGCTTGGACAGAAACCGAAAGATTTGCCCCTCGTTTACGGCCGAGATGGCGGCCGAGATCCCCGTCTGCCCAGTGAGCAGCAGCCGGACCGTGTCCGGCGCAGATTGCCGAACCCGGCCGAGGAATGCGGCTCCATCCATCTCCGGCATGCGCATGTCGGACAGCACGACGGAAAACGGCCCCAGCTCCTCGATCAGCGCGAGGCCCTGTGCCCCCGACGTCGCCAGAGCGACGTTCCATTTTCCGCCCAGCGTCATCTCGAGCCCCTCGAGCAGGTTCGGCTCGTCGTCGACGCATAGCACCGTGGCGCGGTTGTCGATCATCGCAGGCTCCGCTGTCGACTTGGAGCTGGGTTCTCGAGCGCCTGCTTTTGCGCCACTGCCAGCTCGGTCCAGGCCGGCAGTCGATCCAAGAGCCCGCTTGGCTCGAGGTGGCTCAGGTCCAGCGCTGGAGGCGGGAACCTGGCAGGTTCGGCGTAGCGTTCCACGAGCGTGCTGGCCACGTGCACCGCTGTCACGACGTCGAGCCCGCGCGGCGCCAGGTTACTTGGGCAATGGTGCCTGGCCACGGCCTCGACCACCGCCGGCGGGAGACCCCACAAGCCGAGGAGATACGCGCCCACCTCGGCGTGGGTGACGCCGAACAGCTCCTGCTCGGCCACGTGGAACGGCACGCTCGCTGAGTCGGCCTTGGCGAGCGCCGCCTCGAGTTGCTCGGGCGCGCCGAGCGCCAAGACCAACTTGCCCACGTCGTGCAGCATTCCCGCCGTGAAGGCGTCCTCGGCCTGCCGCCGGTCGTGGCACAGGATTTGCGACGCGAGTGTCGAGACTTGGAGTCCGCGCGTCTGGAGCTCTTGCAGCGAAAGGCCTCGCAAGGCCGCCTTGCGCCAGGGCTCGAAGACGGTGACCGACAGTACCAAGCTTCGAAGCGTGTTTACTCCGAGGTACGCGGTGGCGCCTTCGATGCTCGAGATACGGTGCCCGCGGCCGAAAAATGCGCTGTTGGCTAGTTGCAGAACCTTCGCGCACATTGCGACGTCCGTCTCGATGATGCGCGCCAGATCGGCCGCGCTCGAGCGCTCGTTCGACGTGGCCTCCTGGAGCGTGGCGTAGACGCTCGGCAGCGAGGGCAGTTTCTCGATGTTGGCGACCACCTCTCGAATTCGATCGGTGTTGATCAGCGTGTGCAGCCCGCAAGCCCGCTCGAGCACGCTTGCCATCTTTGCGGCGCTGGTCGGTTTCGTCAGGAATTGATGGGCGATGGACGCGAGCCGGAGCATGGCCTCGCTCTCCGCGAAGCCGGACAACACGATGCGCACCACCTGTGGTTTCCGGTCGCGGACCTTGGCCAGCAGCGTTGCGCCGTCCATGCCCGGCATGCGCATGTCCGAGACCACGACGTCGAAGTCGCGGCGTGCGAGCTCGCCGAGAGCAGCGTCGCCGCTGGTCACGAACACCATGTCCCATTCGCTGCGGCGCGAAGACAGTAAGTCCTCCAGGCCCTCGAGGACGCGCGGTTCGTCGTCGACGAAAAGAATGCGCTTCACGCCGCGACCGTCTGACCCGTGGCTCGCACGGGCAAATCGACGTGGAAAGTGCTGCCTCTGCCGAGCTCGGTCTCGAGCGTGAGCTTGCCGTGATGTCTATCCACGACGATGGAGCGCGCGATCGCCAGGCCCTGCCCGGTGCCCTTGCCCACGCCCTTCGTCGTGAAGAACGGCTCGAAGATGCGCTCGCGGATAGCCTCGGGGATGCCAGGGCCGTTGTCCGAGATCGAGATACGCACCGCGTCGCCGTGGCGCGCGGTAGAGATGCGGATCACACCTTTCGGCCGAGTCCCTTCGCTGTCGCCGCCGATGGCATGCGCGGCGTTGACGATCAGGTTCAAGAAGACCTGGTTGATCTCGCCCAGGTGGCATTCGACCGGCGGCAGGTCGCCGAAATGGGTTTCTACATCGGCGAGGTACTTGTATTCGTTGCGGCTGACCGCCAGCGTGCTCGAAAGGCCGCGGTTGAGGTCGGCGCCGGCCTTTTCCTTTTGATCCGGATGTGCGAACTCGCGCATGGCTAGCACCAGCGAGCTGACGCGTTCTACGCCTTCGAGCGTGCGTTGGAACGCCCGCGGGACGCGGCTGCGCAGGTACTCGAGCTCGGAACCGCCGGCATCGCCGCGGTCCAAGGCCGTCAGCACCTTGCCGAACGCTTGCTCGAGGAAGGTGACGGTGTCGCCGATGTACTGCATCGGCGTGTTGATCTCGTGAGCGATGCCGGCTGCAAGTTGTCCGACGGCTTCGAGCTTCTGCGCGAGACGAAGCTCCGCCTGCACCCGCGCGCGCTCTGCGTGTTCACTTTCGAGGCGCGCCTGCGACTCTTGCAGCTGCGAGGTCCTTACGCTGACGAGGCGTTCCAGCTCGTCCCTGGTCACGCGAGCCTGTCGCTCGAGCGACCATTTTCGGGTGATGGCGTGCGCCATCTGCAAGACTTCGATGTTGTCGAAGGGCTTCTTCAGGATCAACAGGCCATCTTGTTGCCCGAGTCGCGCGACGATATCACTCCAGACGTAGTCCGAATACGCACTACAAATAACGATCTCGATCGCAGGGTCGACTGCCCACATACGGCTGATGGTCTCGAGGCCGTCCCAGCCCGGTGGCATTCTCATGTCGACGAACGCGATGGCGTAGGGTTGCCCAGCCTCGACGGACGCCTCGACATGCTCGAGTGCTTCTGCTCCCTGGAAGGCCGAAATGAGCTCGAAGCCAATCAGGCGCGCTGCGTCCGGCGCGTCGCCGAACAAGTCTGCTTCGAGAGCGCGTAGCGCGTGCGCTGGAGCTTGATCAGGCGCGACCAGGATCTTCCGAAAGTCGTCGTGAACGGCGGTGTTGTCGTCAACCAACAAGATGCGACGATTGGCGATCGGCTCCGCGGGCGTGTGCTTGCTCGTGCTCATGCTCACCGGGTTTCGGTCTCGTCAGCTGAACGTCTGTCGCAGACGAATCTTGAGGGCGGTCGCGGCGACCGTCGTCGCACGCGCCGTGATCTATTCGCGCAGCTCTTGCGTCTCGTGTTGGCGAGTCACGTGCAGCGACCCGTGCGACCGCTGCTGCTAACGCGGGCAGAAGTGGCTGGCGGTCCCCGTCAGGCGCATGGCTTGCGCCGCCGGAACCGCGCGCAGAAATTGCGTCGACCTCGGCGACATGTCGGCCAAGGTGTCGGAGAAGCCTGCATCATCGCCGGGGCGAGCTGGACGCGAGTGGTGGCGCCGAGACCGAAGACCGAAGGCTGGGTGACACGTGAGCATGGTGAGCTCTCGCCCAAAGCTTCACGCTGCTCTCGGATTTCGTTGTTCTTGCAAGACTCTGAGTTTGGAAGAAGGAGCGCGTTCCCACAAAGGGTGATCGCGGCGGCGCCGCCCGCCCATTCATAAGTGCTCCGTCTGCGAGGTGCGAATCATGAGCTTCAGATCCGTCCTCACCCCTCTCCTCGCGGGCAGCCTGCTCGCCGTGGGCGCCGTGGGCTGCAGCTCCGAAACGCCGAGCGAAGCTAGCGGAGGTACTGCGGCAACTGCTGGAGCTGCGACCAGCGCTGGAACCGCGACCAGCGCTGGGGGCGTCGCCGGCGGAGGCGTCATGACCGCAGGCGGCACGATGAATAACGACGTCACGCCGAGCGGAGGAGTCACGGCTGCCGGCGGCACCAACGCAGCCGGCTCAGCTACGGCGGGCTCGGCAACTGGCGGCACGGCGGGGTCAGCCACCGCAGGTGCTGGCGGCGCAGCAGGCTCGCTAGCTGGAGCGGGCGCTGACCCGGGGCCGTGCACCGGCAGCCTCAAACCGGGCAACACCAACGCCACGCTCCAGCACGCTGGCGCCATGCGTGACTACATCATTCACATTCCGGCCTCGTACACCGGCAAGACGCGGGTACCGCTGCTGATCGACATGCACGGCTCCGGCGGCAACCCCACCCAGCAGATCGGCTACAGCGGGTGGAATCGCAAGGCCGATGCCGAGGGCTTCATCGTCATCTACCCCAACGCGCTCAACGCCCGCTGGAACGCCGGTACTTGTTGCAGCCCATCGATGGAACAGAACGTCGACGACCTCGGCTTTCTGCGCGCCGTAGTCGAAAAGACTACGACCGACGGCTGCATCGATCGCAAGCGCGTGTACGCTAGCGGGCTGTCGGGCGGCGGCCTGATGGCTTACCGGCTGGCGTGCCTGGCCCCTGACATGTTCGTCGCCGTTGCTCCGGTCTCGGGCGCCGACGTGACCATTCCCTGCACACCAGCGGCTCCGGTCTCAGTCGTCGCCTTCCGCGGCTTGATGGACACGACGGTTCCCTACGAGGGCGGCATGCCACTGCGTTGGTATTGGCCGGCCGCGCAAGCTGACTACGAGCAGTTCATCCAGCTCGATCAGTGCAGCGGCGCGGACTCGACCTCGCACACGGTCTGCAAAACGCGCTCACAGTGCAGCGGCGGCGCCGACGTCACGCTGTGCTCGATTCACGGCGGGCACGTCCTGTACGACGCCGCGGCAGCCGAAGGCGCAGGTGTTCCCGACGTAGCCTGGGAAATCTTCAAGCGGCACGCGCTGCCGTAAGGCTCCGTGACCTGGCAGGTGCTGAAAGTGGGCTGCCCAACTGCGGCCTATTTGCAGAAACTCACGTGTCGTCCCTCGGTCGCGCCGAGCGAAGCGTCTCTGGCTGCCACGAGGCGTGCGGCGTTACAGGCGGCATTGCGACCCCCAAATTCTCGCCTCGCGGACCTAGATCGCGGCAGCGTTAAATCGGCAACGTCGGCGCTGCTGGAATGCCCGAACGGCGCGCGTGCGCCTGCTCGCGCCACACCAGATAGCCTGGTAACACGAGCACCGCAGCCGCCAAGCAGCCCACTTCACCGAGTACCGCCAGCAGACCGAGCGAGCGGATGGCCTGGTTGACCGAGCCGAGGAGCGCCATGTAGCCCAGCATGGTGGTTAGGCTGCAGAGCAGGATCGCTCCGCCCGTGCTGCGCAGAACGCCGAGCGCACCCTGGCTCGGATCCTGATCGTAGCGAACGACGAAATTGACCGCGTAGTCGACGCCGATACCAAAGCTGATCGGCAGGGCTACGAAGTTGAAGAAGTTGATCTTGATATGAAGGAGCGCCATAGCTAGCGTCACGCAGCCGAGGCCAACTCCGAGCGCGCCCATCACCAGCAGCAAGCGTGCGCCGCGTCGACAGGTGATGAGCACGACGACCAGGGTCATGGCGAGCGAAAGCACCACGGTGCGCGGGATGTCCTGCATCACGGTCTGCAGAATATCGGCGAAAATGACGGCCCGACCCGAGCCGCGCACGACCTTGCCGTTCGGCAACGGTACTTCGCGAAATGACTCCGCCCAGCGCATCAGGTACCTGACGTCCGAATCGCTCTGACCGGCGGTCGGCTCTATCAACAACAGCCGCCCCACGACACCCGACTTGTCTTGAAACGGTCGCTGCACCGAGCTCGGCAAGTCCGTGAGCGTCCAAGGTTTTAGGCTTTCGGGTGGCAAATAGGGCTGCAGTTGCGCAAAGTCTGCGTCAGTCACGAACCCGCGCCGCCTGGCGCTGAGCAGCCGGTCACGAATCTTCAGCAAGATAGGTAGCTTTTCGGCTTGGTCCGCCGGTACCAGGTCGAAGGCGGAGTGCACGTCTTCGAACGGCTTCAAACCGGCTGGAGCCGCGTCACGCCGCGCCCGCAACGCGCGCGTCAGCAATTGCGCCTGCTCCGGGCTGTCCGCCAACATCACCATCGCGCCGTCGAGGTTGGCGCCCATGATCTCCCCGGCGAGCTTGGACGCGCGGTACATCTCAGTGCTGTCGCCGAGATCGTTCTGCATGCGCCGCATGTCGTACTCGAGTGGATCGGAGCGAACGTAGTGTACGAGCGAGGCGAGCCCCAGCGCCGCCAGGCTCACGCCGCCGAGCGCCAACGCTCGCGGCCAGCGCCCCACCAACGCCGCCAGGGGCGCGCCATAGTGCTGGTTGTGCAGGCCGCGCTCGGGGGCCTGGGCCCGTCGCCGACGCCAGAAAGGCTGCGCTCGCTCGGCCAACAGCAGCGCGCTGGGCAAGAACAAGAATGCGGCGACCCAGCACACCAGCATGCCGACGCCGCCGATCAGCGCAAAATGCCGAAAGGCGTGGAAGTCGCTGATGGCGAGCGAGCCGTACGCCGCGCTCGCCGCCAAGGCGGCAGACAGCGTCGCGCGTCTGGTCAGCAAACTGGCCGACTCGATGGCGCGCTCCAGCTCCTGTCCCTTCAGCCGCTCCTCATAAACCCGCGCTACGTAGATGATGCCGAAGTTGATGCCGTTGCCGGCGACGATGCTGACGAGAAAGCCAGTCGCCACGTTGAGGTGACCTATCGTCAAATACGTGATGCCGAATGTCCACGACAGGCCCACGGCGAGGGCCGCGGCCAGCGCCAGCAGCGCTCGCAGGCGCAAGAAGAACAGGAACATCACCAGCGTCACCAGGCAAAGGCCGATTGCGCCGACGTCGACCAAGTCGTTTACAGCGGCGCCGTACTCGGAAAGCCCGGTGACGAGATCTCCGGCGTAGCTCAGCTTGATCTGCGCATACGCCGGTTGCCGGTGCACCGCTTCAGTGGCTTGGCGGATCTGGTCCAGCGTCAGCTTCATCCCTTTCAGATCGCCCGTGGCGACTGAGGTTTGGATGTTGACGACCAGGGCACGTGCGTCGTTCGCCTGAAAATAGCCGTCGGGGAAGCGTTCGGAATTCGGGGCGCCAAGCCGCTTCTTCAATTCGTTCGGGTCGAGAGGCGGCGGCGGGTCGTCGTCGAGATTCGTCCCCGTCTGTCGCCCGACTTCCCAGGACCAGCGAGCTTCGACGTCGCCCTGCAGCTTCTGTAGCTCGGGAAGCTCGGCGAACATGCCGGCCCGCGGCGCTAGGAAGGCGCGGGCGTCGTGCACGCCATCGTCGCACGAGACCAGCCAGGGCGGAGCGGCCTGACGCAGCCGCTGCACCAGGGCGTCGCCAAACGCGCGCTGCTCGTCGCGGCTGCCCTTTTCCACGACCACGAACACGTGCGAGCCGGCAGGCACGTTGGCTTGCAGCCGCCTCAGCTCGACGACGCTGGCCCGCGCCTCGGGCAAGAGCTCCTCGAAACGTGTGCGAAGGGCGAGCCGACTCGCCAAGAGCGCACACAACACTGAAAAAAGTATGCAGATTGCGACAAATGGCACGGGGCGGGCGACCTGCGCCCTGGCGAGCCGCGCCAGCCAGGCTGAGGCGAAATGCTTCGGGGGTTCGACGAGCGGTTGTCTGATTTCGCTATCCATGGGTTCCGACCATCGGCCTTCGCTTTATATGGCCCCCGAGGGTCAATTCGGAAGCTGTCGTGGACTTGTCACGCCCCAGTTGCATTCGCCCGCCGCCCTACCAATGGGGCGCTCTTGCGTACGTTTATGATCTGGGCTGCCGCGGTTTTCGGCTCGTCGGTCTGGAGCGCCCGGAATGAGACTGCGTGCAGGGTCTGCGGCCCCCACAATGCGTCAAAACGTTTCGTAAGGTTTCAGTTGCGTCGTGCGAGGGCTGTCGCGAATAGCTTTACGCCCAGACGACTGCGTCTTTGCCCTACGTGATTCACACCACACAAGAACAAAATGAAGGGTGAAGATGTCAGGGGAATGTTTTATGTGACGCCTTGCGGTATGCCGTTGCGAGTCCAAAGAAGTGGTCGGTCGCCCCGACCCGAGAGTTCGACCATCGTTCGGAGCAGTGATGCTGGAAACTGGCGAAAAACCCAAGATTTTCTTGATCTGTGGCTCTCTCAATCAGACCACACAGATGCACCAGATCGCCACCGAGTTGGCCGATTGTTCGGTATCATTCAGTCCGTACTACGGAGACAGCGTGTTGGCCGGGCTGCGCGCACTAGGCCTGGTCGAGCCAACGATTGGAGGCAACAAGCTGCGTCAGCGTTGCCTGGCCTATTTGGCCGCACAAAAGCTCGATGTGGACCTGGACGGCGCACGAGGAGGCTATGACCTCGTGGTCACCTGCACGGACCTGGTAGTGCCCAAGAACGTGCGGGGCTTGCCGCTGGTCGTCGTGCAAGAAGGCATTCTGGATCCCGACAACTACCTGGCACCCCTGGTGCGACGGTTCCCCAATGCACTGCCGCGCTGGCTGGCCGGAACCGCGGCCACCGGGCTCAGCGGCCTCTACGACCGCTTCTGCGTTGCGAGCGAGGGCTACCGGGAGCACTTCATCGCCAACGGTGCGCCCGCTGACCGCGTCGTGGTGACCGGCATGCCGAACTTCGACGACTGTGAGCGCTTCCTCGACAACGACTTCCCGCACCGAGGCTACGTGCTCGCCTGCACCTCGGACGCGCGCGAGACGCTGAAGCTCGACGATCGTCGTGCCTTCATCCGCAAAGCCGTCGATATTGCTGGAGAGCGAGCGCTTTTCTTCAAGCTGCACCCGAACGAAAAAATGGAGCGCGCGACCAGCGAGATCAAGACATGGGCGCCGGGCGCTCGCATTTTTCGTGACGGACCGACCGAGCACATGGTCGCCAATTGCGACGTGCTCATCACGCAGTTCTCGTCGGTGGTCTTCGTGGGCTTGGCGCTCGGCAAAGAAGTGCATTCGTTCTACCCGCTCGACGAGCTCGAGCGCTTGATGCCGCTGCAGAACCGCTCGGCGGCAAAGAACATTGCGCGCGAGTGCCGGCGGCTGCTGGCGGCTCAGCCGCGACTCGCCGAGCGCATTCAGCGCGAGGTAGCGTGAAGACCCTGGTCGTCGTTCAGGCGCGCATGGGCTCACGTCGGCTGCCCGGCAAGGTGCTGCTCCCGCTTGCCGGAAAGCCGTTGCTCGAGCGCATGCTGGAGCGAGTTTTGTCGGCCCGGTTTCCGTTTCAGCTGTGCGTAGCGACCAGCACGCTAGCCGAAGACGAGCCTATCCGGCGGCTGTGCCAGCGCATCTCGGTGCCGGTCGTGAGTGATCACCCGACGGACCTGCTACAACGCCACCTGGCGGCGGCCCACGCATTCGAGGCCGATGTCGTGGCAAAAATTCCGTCAGATTGCCCGCTAATCGATCCCACAATCATCGACCGCGTCCTCGCCTACTACACCGAGCATGCGGGCGAGCTCGACTTCGTTACCAACCTCCACCCACCCTCCTGGCCCGACGGCAACGACGTCGAGGTCATGCCGATCCGTATGCTAGAGCTTGCCGGCGCCGAGGCTCGCAAGCCACTCGAGCGCGAGCACACGACGCCCTTCATCTGGGACCAGCCGGCACGCTTCCGCATCGGAAACGTGAGCTGGGGCGGGGGGCGCGACCTTTCGAAGACGCACCGCTTCACCATCGACTATGCAGAAGACTACGCCTTCATTGCGCGCGTTTACGACGAGCTGTGCACATCGGCGCGCCCGATCTTCCGCCTGCCGGATATCTTGGCGCTGCTCGAGGCAAAGCCGGAGCTATTGCGCATCAATGCACGCTGGACCGGCCAGTCGTGGCACCTTGCCGAGCTCGAAAGTTTGCGAAGCGTGACGCTCGGGCCAGAGGGGCTCGAATGGCGCGCGCCCCATTGAGGACCTCATGCCGAATCGCGTCGCGCTCGATCAGGGTTTTCCCAGCATTTCAGCCTCTGAAGCGCTGTGGGGGCGCGCTCGAGGCCTAATTCCGGCCGGCACGCAGACGCTGGCCAAAGGTCCCACGCAGTACGTCGACGGCGTCGCGCCCAAATACCTGGCGCGCGGCAAAGGCTGCCGGGTGTGGGACGTCGACGGCAACGAGTTCATCGATCTGTCGATGGGCATCGGTCCGCTGGTGCTCGGTTACGCCCACCCGTCCGTCGATCGCGCCATCGCCGAGCAGCTCGAGCGTGGCATCACGTTTTCGCTCATGCACCCGTTAGAGGTCGAGGTGGCCGAGCTCGTGCGGCAAGTGGTGCCTGGCGCCGACTCCGTGCGCTTCAGCAAGACGGGCTGCGACGTGACGACTGCCGCGGTGCGACTAGCGCGCGCCTTCACCGGGCGCGACAAGGTGCTGTGTTGCGGCTACCACGGCTGGCACGACTGGTACATCGGCAGCTCGCCGCGCAATGCGGGTGTGCCGGCGGCGACGCGCGCCTTGACCGAGGTTTTTCCGTACAACGACCTGCTGTCGGTGCTGGACGCGCTCGACGAACAAGTGGCCTGCGTGATCCTCGAACCTACGATTTTTCAGCCGCCCGAGCAGGACTATTTGCGGACTTTGAAGCGAGCCTGCGAGGCAGCTGGCGCGCTGCTCGTTTTCGACGAGATGTGGACCGGCTTTCGTGTGGCGCTCGGCGGCGCTCAGCAGCGTTTCGACGTCGTGGCGGACTTGGCTTGCTTTTCCAAGGCCGTTGCCAACGGCATGCCGCTGTCGCTGCTGACTGGCCGCGCGGACGTCATGGGTTTGCTCGAAGAAGACGTGTTCTTCTTTACGACCTTCGGTGGCGAGGCGTTGTCTCTGGCTGCCGCCAAGGCCACCATCGGCGAGCTGCGCGAGCTCGACGTCCCGGCGCGCCTCGAAGTCGCGGGTCAAGAGCTGCAGGAAGGTTACAACCGACTCGCTGTCAAGAAGGGCCTGTCTCATACGCAGGCCACCGGCCTGCCCTGTCGCTCCATCGTAAGCTTCGATGCTAGTGCCGGCGACCCACTGCTGCAGAAGTCGCTCGTGCAGCAAGAGCTCATTCGACACGGCGTGCTGTGGACCGGTTTTCACAACCTGTGTCTGGCTCACGGCGAGGCCGAAATCGACCACGTGCTGAAGGCCTACGATCGGGCGCTCGATACACTCTCGAGCGCGCTGGCAAGGGGCACGCTGCTCGACGATTTGCATGGGAAACCCGTGCAACCCGTGTTCAGAAAGACGCGCTGAAATGAGCTCAGTCGCTTTCGATCTGAAGGGTAAGACTGCCGTAGTGTCGGGCGCGCTCGGGCTCTTGGGCCGCGAGCACTGCGCCGCGCTGGCGGGAGCCGGTGCTCGCGTCGTGGTAACCGATCTGAACGCCGACGGGCTGGAAGCGCTCGCCGAGGGACTGCGCCAGAGCGGCGCGCCCGACGCGATGGCGGTGCCAGCCGATATCACGAAGGCGGACGAGGTGGATGCGCTGCGCGACGCCGTGCTGGCGCGCTTCGGGCAGATCGACGTCTTGGTCAACAACGCGGCCATCGACGACAAGTTCGGCTCCAACGCTGCGGAAGAGTCGCGCTTCGAAAACTACTCGGTCGAACGTTTCCGGCGGCAGCTCGACGTCAACGTGACCGGCGTCTTCCTGTGTTGTCAGCGGCTGGGCAGCGCCATGGCTCAGCGGGGCAGCGGCAGCATCATCAACGTGGCCTCCACCTATGCGCTGGTCGCCCCCAATCAAGACCTTTACCGGCTCGCCGACGGCACGCAGGCGTTTTGGAAGGGTGCCGCTTATCCGGCCAGTAAGGGCGCGGTCCTGCAACTGACGCGATTTCTGGCGGCGTATTGGGGCGAGCGCGGAGTGCGCGTCAATGCGCTCTGCCCCGGCGGCGTCGAGGCAGGTCAAGACGCGCACTTTCGCGAGCGCTATGCGGAGCGCACGCCGCTCAAACGCATGGCAGCGCCGGGCGACTACCGCGGCGCGCTGTTGTTCTTGGCCAGCGACGCGTCGGCGTACATGACCGGCGCCAGTATGGTCGTCGACGGAGGCTTCACGATATGGTGAAGCTGCTCGGGCCAGAGCTGTTCGCGCGCGCCGCAGGCATTCGCTTGCTGGTGAGCGACGTGGACGGCGTGCTCACCGACGCCGGCGTCTACTACGGCGCCAAGGGCGAGAAGCTGAAGCGCTTTTCGATGCGCGACGGCATGGGCGTCGAGCTACTGCGGCAAGCCGGCATCCGCACGGCGTGGCTCACTCGCGAAGAGAGTCCGATCGTCGCGGCGCGCGCAAAGAAGCTGCAAATCGACGCGCTGTGGTCGGCAGAGCGCGACAAGCGCCAGGCCTTGCCGCGCTTGGTGCAAGAGCTGGGCGTAGCTCCGCAAGCGGTGGCGTACATTGGCGACGACGTGAACGATTTGGCGGCCTTGGCTTGGGTTGCCGAAGCGGGGCTCGCCGCATGTCCGAGCGACGCCGTGCCTGAAGTCGAGGCCGTCGCGCAGTTCGTTACCACCGCTCGCGGTGGGTATGGGGCGTTCAGGGAAGTTTGCGATTTGATCTTGAGTAGCCGGAAGGAGCACACGTAATGGAAACGACACGAGCTCATGGTGGACGGCTGCGGTCGCCCCGCGGCGAGCGCGACGGCTTCACGAACGGGTCTGGGCCAGTCGTGCAAATTGCAGGGCGTGGTGTGGGCGAAGAGCAGCCGGTCTTCGTGATCGCCGAGGTCGGTATCAACCACAACGGTTCGCTCGAGCTGTGCGAAAAGCTGATCGAAGGAGCAGCGTACGCCGGCGCCGACGCCGTGAAGTTTCAAAAACGCACGCCCGAGCTGTGCGTGCCGCTGGAGCAGTGGAATGTCATGCGCGACACGCCCTGGGGCCGAATGTCGTACATCGACTACAAGCGCAAGATCGAATTTGGGCAGGCCGAGTTCGAGCAGATCGATCGCGTTTGCCGACGCCTGGGCATTGCGTGGTTCGCCTCGTGCTGGGACTTGCCGTCGATCGAGCTGATCGAGCGCTTCTCGCCGCCCTGTTACAAGGCCGCGTCCGCATCGCTGACGGATCACGAGCTGCTCGGCGGAATGAAGTCGACGGGTCGCCCACTCATCATCTCGACTGGCATGTCGTCGCTGGACGAAATCGATGCGGCCGTGACCGCGATCGGTGACGCTCAGCTGCTGATCGCGCACTCGACATCGACCTATCCGTGTCCGGTAGAGGAGCTCAACTTGCGCGTGATCCCCAGGCTAAAGCTAGCGTACCCGCGCTGCCCGATCGGCTACTCTGGCCATGAGACGGGGCTGGCACCGACCTGGGCGGCGGTCGCGCTCGGAGCCACCTTCATCGAGCGCCACATCACGCTCGATCGGGCGATGTGGGGCACCGATCACGCGGCCTCAGTCGAGCTGCCAGGGTTCGAGCGGCTGGTGGCGCAGATCCGCGACGTCGAGCGCGCGGTTGGCGACGGCGTCAAGCGTGTCTACGACAGCGAGCTGCCGATTCGCGCCAAGTTACGCCGCGTGCCGAGCGCGACGGCCGGCTGAGGACAAGACATGTCGTGGACGATCCTTTCCCCCGTCATCATCGTGAGCGTCGCGCTCTTGCTCATGGGGCTCGAGCGGCTGTTCCCTTACGCGCCGCAAAAGCTCCTGCGGACCGGATTTTTCACCGACTTGCTCGGATACGGGGCGCTGCAGAGCTATGCGCTCGGCTTCGCGATCAGCGGACTCATCCGCTTCGTCGATCATCGCACCGGTTGGTCGAAGCTCGGGCTGGTGAGTGGTTGGCCGGTGCTCGGCCAGCTGGCGTTCTTCTTCGTCGTTCACGACTTCTACATCTACTGGTTTCATCGCTTGCAGCACCGCTCGAACCTGCTTTGGCGAACGCATGAAGCGCATCACTCGGTGGACGACGTCGATTGGTTGAGTGGCACCCGCTCGCACGCCCTCGAAATCATGATCAATCAAACGATCGAGTTCTTGCCGATCGTCGTGCTCGGCGCCGCGCCCGAAGTGGCGCTGATGAAGGCGACGCTGGACGCGGTGTGGGGCATGTACATCCACTCGAACCTGAACGTGCGCGCTGGCGCGTTTCAACGAGTCTTGAACGGGCCCGAGATGCACCGCTGGCACCACGCAACCGAGCTGCCTGTTCCGGGCAAGAACTTCGCGACGAAGCTGGCTGTCTGGGATTGGCTGTTCGGCACGGCCTACCTGCCCGACCACAAGCCTGCACGCTACGGTTTGCCCGAAGAGAACTACCCGAGGCGTGGCTTCTTTGCCTACGTCCTGCAACACGCGCACTCGCTGCGCAGGGCGAAGGAGACCAGCGGTGGGTGATCTGATTGGCAATGCGGTCGAAGGCAACTTGTACTGGGTGGGCGCTGCCGAACTACGCCGGCTGCGAGAGCTCGAAGTAGCGCCGGCTGCCCGGGCGCAGCTCTTGGCCGACGCTTGCCGCCTCAACGCGCTCTACATGATCGCCCGCGCCGGCTCGGGTCACATCGGCAGCTCGTTCTCGAGCCTCGACATCGTCACCTGGCTGCACTTGGAAGAGCTGAATCGCGAGGCCCGGCGAGATCTCTATTTTTCGTCGAAGGGTCACGACGCGCCCGGCCTGTACTCGCTCTTGATCGCGCTCGAACGGCTGCCCTTCGAGAACATTCACCGGCTCCGCCAGCTCGACGGGCTGCCTGGTCACCCGGACATCGGCACCGCGGGTATCGTGACCAACACGGGATCTTTGGGCATGGGCATCTCCAAGGCCAAGGGCTTCGCGCTGGCGCAGCGCTATCTCGAGCAGCCGGGGCGCATCTATGTGCTCACCGGAGATGGCGAGCTTCAAGAAGGCCAGATTTGGGAGTCGCTGATCTCGGCCGCCAATCTGAAGCTGCACGAAATCTGCGCCATCGTCGATCACAACAAGCTCCAGTCCGACACCTTCGTCGAAAAGACGAGCTCGCTCGGCGATCTAGAGGCGAAATTCACGAGCTTTGGTTGGCACGTCGAGCGCGTGAACGGTCACGACTTCGAAGAGCTGAGCGCGGCGCTCGCGCGCTGTGGTCAGGTGGAATCGCGCCCGCAGATCATCATCGCAGACACCATCAAGGGCAAGGGCGTCTCGTTCATGGAGCACACGTCTCTCGATTCGGACGTGGCGCAGTACCGTTTCCATTCCGGAGCCCCCACGAGCGCGCTGTACCGTCAAGCGGTCGAAGAGCTCGTCGCGCGTCTTGGCGCACAGGCCGACGCGCTCCGCATACCGAAACTCCGGCTCGAGCAGGCGCGCGCGCCCGAGCTTTTGCCCACGGGCGCTCAGCAAAGGCTAGTGCCGGCTTATGCCAAGGCCCTCGAACAAGAAATGGGGCGCACGCCGAACCTGGTCGTGCTGGACGCCGATCTGGTCGTCGATACCGGCCAAATGCCAGCACGACAGCGGCGGCCGGAGCGCTTCGTAGAGTGCGGAATCGCCGAGATGGACATGGTGAGCATGGCTGGCGGCCTAGCGCTCAAAGGCATGCTGCCGGTTTGTCATTCATTCGCCTGCTTTCTTTCGACGCGGGCCAACGAGCAGATTTACAACAACGCTACGGAGCGAACGCACATCGTATACGTCGCGTCGCTCGCCGGTCTGCTCCCGGGAGGACCTGGTCATTCACATCAATCAGTGCGAGACATTTCCGCTGTCGGAGCGGTGCAGGGCCTAGTCGCGATCTCTCCGAGCACCGAGGCCGAGGTCGCCCAGGCGTTAGCTTGGTGCCTGCACGAGCATGACGGCCCGGCGTGGCTGCGCCTCGAGAGCATGCCGTGCGACGTGCCGTTCGAGCTGCCGCAGACTCCGCTCGAGCTCGGCGTAGGCAGCGTGATTCGAAGCGGTGTCGACGCACTGTTCATCGGCTACGGGCCGACGTTGCTCAGCGAAGCCTGGCGCGCCAGCGAGCTCCTGCTGGAAGATGGTTTGCGCGTCGGCGTGGTGAGTCTGCCCTGGCTCAATCACGTGAGCCCAGGCTGGCTCCTGCGCACTACGGCGCACGTGGAACACGTGTTTTCGCTCGACAATCACCACGCTGTCGGAGGGCAGGGCGACCGCATCGCCGAAGCGTTCGCGTCGGCGTCAGGCGCGAGGCCAGCGCGACTACATCGCTTCGCGGTGGATGGGCTACCCGCCTGCGGCAGCGCGCACGACGTGCTCCAACGGCACGGCCTCGACGCTGCGAGCCTGCGTCGGCGCGTTGTTCAAACATTTTCCGCTACCCGGGCCGCTGACCTTACGCCAGGCAACCATTCGGCGCGTACGGTCGAGGAGGCCCTTCGTTAGGGCTGGTCAGCTCTTTCAGCACCGCGTCAGCGGCGGCTTGATCGAGAGACTAACGGACTTGTGGCCCGCGAACCGTACGCAATCGTCCAACTAGCTCGAAACCAGCGGGCTCAGGGTATCGGCGGCAGACCGAGCAGGAAGGGCGCGACGGCGTTCAGGTAGTTCACGCCGTTGTAGTTTGGATTGTCGTGGGGGCCGGTGGGAAACTCGCACCAGACGACAGGATAGGCGGCGGGGCAGCCGGTGTATTTGACGCAGGCCGGATACGCCGGGTCGTACGCCGTGTGGTTCGAGCCGGTGCAGCCGTTTCTCTTCAAGATTTCGTCGCGTGCTGGCGCCATGCCGAACGTGTCTTCATCGACGTTGAGGGTGGCGAGCGGACCGACCGGATTGTTGGTGTCGGCGTCGGTCACGATCATGAAGGCAGCGCTCGGACCGTTGCAGGCCCAGCGATGTTCGCGCAGCCCGCCGGCGAGCGAGTACGTGCCCCGGATCTTATCGGTGGCTGCGCAGCCAGCCAATAGAGCTTCCCACGCACCGCTACTGCCGCCGCCGATGAACTCTTGGCCGAGATCGACGCAGAAGTTCTCTTCGACCCATTTCGTCACCGCCAGAAAGTAGGGCAGCTCGGGGCCGTTCAGGCAGTCGCCGACGTGCTTGATGTCGGGGGCGCAGCGGATGCCGCCGTCGGCGAAGCACGGCGTGATCTGCTGCAGGCCCACTTTGATGGCGCCGTTTTCGCCCGGGACGCTGAAGGCCGCGCCCTTGAGTGGCGGGGCGGGGCCGCAGCCATCGGCACCGAAGAAGACGGGATACGGATGATTGGGGTCGTAAATGGGGGGCAGCTCGATCGTGTAGTCGCGGTCGAGGAAGGTCTCGCCATTGGGCGCCGTGGCTGCGTCGACGCCGCCCGGAACGAACGGCGGCGCGATGCAATTGGACGGGCAGTTCGGCACCGTACAGGCGGCGCAGGCGGGGATCGCAATGCGGTGGTTCGTGAACGCGGAGTCTGTCGCGCCCATAGCGGCCTTGCTGCAGCCCGGGCTCTTCATGCCGCTGCGGCTCGTGGTGGGTGCGCCGCCGCCACCGCCGGAGCCGCCGCCGCCGCCGCCGCCGCCGCTTGCGTTCGTGCCTCCGGCACCGGAGGACGCGCCGCCGCCGCCCGTGGCCGTGCCGGCTGTGGTGACCCCGCCCGTGCTCGCAAGGCCGGAGCCAGCCGAGCCACCCGCGCCGCTCGAGCTGCCACCAACGGCGCCGCCGATGCCCAAGCCACCGCCAGCTGCATTGCCAGCGCTACCCCCCGGAGGAGGACCGGGCTTCACGCCTTCGTCGGGAGATGGCGTGCTCGTGCAGGATACGGCGGCCAAGCAGACCAAAGCAGCAGAGCTCAAGAAAAAACGTGCCACGATTCAGCCAGACTGGCCCGGTGCGCTCGCCGTTTGCAGAGGGCCGGCAGCTACGGGACCCTAGGGGACATGGGGGTGAGGGCTCGATAATGAGTGGCGCCCTCAAGGCGGCTCGATCACAGCTTTCATCCACCATCGACACGACTTGCGATCGACCAGGCGGATTTCACACGCTCTCAGTCGAGAATTCCAGCACTGGTTCCCGAGCATCGGCGCCACGCGGGAATGGCTTGCCGCGTCTGGTTGGCGCGGGGGTATCTGCCTGTCGGCCCTCTGGGCAAATGAGCGCGGCCACCGTGCCCGATGACTTCCGCCATTCGAAGACAACGTCGCCGCGACTCGAAAGAGCGCTCGGCATCGCCGATCTGGCGCGCTTCTAGGCTCACTTCTTTAGCGCACACTGCCGCGCGGGATTCGCCCGTGCCCCAGTCGGTGTCAGCCTTCGCGCGGGCGCTTTTCGAGCGTGCACTCGAGCACCAACGGCCCTCTGCGACCGTGGTGGCGCAGCCGACCACTGTGTGAACACTCCAGGCATTCTTCGACACCGAGCCTGCCGCGCCGCGGGCAGTCCACCGAGAACTCGAGCTCGCCCGCGTCGTCGTCGCCCTCGGCCTCGCAGGTCACCGGCAGGTACCGCACGGCTTGCGGTTGTTTGGTTTGATCGAAGCCCATCGGCAACCAGCTGGCCGCCTCTGCGCCACCTCTTCTATTGGCTCCAGAATGCATGCCCTCGACCAAGCAACTGGTGTTCCATGTTATTTCAGCGGGCTATTTGTGACCACGGGCGCGCGACTGCGCCTCCCTTGCGCCGAGCGCGCGCCGCGACGCAAGACTTGCGCGGCGGACGCCCGCCTGCGGACACCGGGCAAGCTTGGCGCGCAGACGGGCTCACCAGCGTCAAGGCCTTGCTGGGGTGCCTCATCGATTAGTGGTCAATATTGGCCACTAACGAGACGGGCCCGCATCCGCGCTGCGCCTGCTTTCAAACGTGCACCGTCGCGAGATGCGAGCACGAGATTTCTTTCACAAGGAGATCGGGAGATCGGGAGCTTTTGTTGTTCGAGCGGAGCAGACCCGTTCGGAGTCTGCGCAGGTTCAGCAAGATCCGCTCGGCTCGAACCCCCAAATTTCTCGCGTCCCGATCTCCCGATCTCTTTGTGAAGAAATCTCGCCTCGTGCGCTTGGGCCCGCTACCGGCACGGAAGCTTCTGCGAGTTAGGCTGCGGCTCGGCAGCCAAGGGATGTGACGAATCCTTCTGGGCCAGGCTGCGCCAGCTTTGGCGGAGAAAATGCGGTAGAGACGAGCGGTTCATGACCGTTGCCGTCGTCGCAGAGAAGCCGAGCGTGGGGCGAGATCTTGCGAAGGTGCTCGGGGCGACCCGGCGCGGGGACGGCACGCTTTCAGGCAACGGTTATGTCGTGACTTGGGCGATCGGGCATTTGGTGGGGCTCGCGGAGCCGGAGGGGATTCGGCCGGAGTGGAGGCGCTGGCGGCGCGAGGACTTGCCGATGCTGCCGGAGCGCTGGCCGCTGACGGTCTTCGACGCGACGCGCGACCAGTTCAACGTGGTGAAGCGGGTGCTCAACGCTCCCGATGTCGAGTCGGTGATTTGCGCGACCGACGCGGGGCGCGAGGGCGAGTTGATTTTCCGGTTGATTTACGAGGCAGCCGGCTGTCGGCGGCCGGTGTCGCGGCTGTGGATCTCGTCGCTCACCGAACCTGCAATTCGCGAAGGCTTGCGGCGCCTGCGGCCTGCCAGCGACTACGACCACTTGGCCCACGCCGCGCTCGGCCGCAGCCGCGCAGACTGGCTCGTCGGCATGAATTTGTCGCGCGCGTATGGCTTGGCGCTGGATGCTCCGCTGTCGGTCGGTCGCGTGCAGACGCCGACCTTGGCCATGCTGGTCGAGCGAGAGCTCGAGATTCGCGATTTCGTACCCGAGGACTACCTCGAGGTTCTGGCCACTTTCTCGGTGAGCGCAGGCCAAACTTACTCGGGCATCTGGTTCGATCCGAAAGCCAAGCCGCATGCGCAACGCTTGCCTGCGTCGGGCGAGGCCGCCCAGGCCGTCGTGGCGCGGGCGCTGGCCGGGCAGGCGCGCATCGCGAGCGTTGACTCACAGACGAAGAAGCTACCGCCGCCGCTGCTCTACGATTTGACCGAGCTGCAGCGGCACAGCAATCGGCTCTACGGCTTTTCGGCGCAGCGCACGCTCGACGTCGCGCAAGCGCTTTACGAAAAGCATAAGCTCGTCAGCTATCCACGCACCGACAGCCGGCACTTGTCGAGCGACGTCGCCAAAACCCTGCCCGCCGTCGTGTCGGCGATTTCGGCGCCGTACGCGGCGCTGTTGGCCGACGGCACAGGCGCGCGGCCGCTGCCCGGACGCTTCGTCGACGACGGCAAAGTGACGGACCATCACGCGATCGTTCCGACCACGGTTTCGGCGGTCGGCAAGGCGCTGTCTCAAGACGAGCACAAGCTGTACGGGCTGATTTGTCGGCGACTTTTGCAGGCCTGGCACGCTGACTTCGTGTGGGCGGCGACGGTCGTGATCACGGAAGTGCGGCCGCAGTCGAGTGACGCGCCGCTCGACAGCTACCGCAGCCACGGCACGGCGATCGAACAACAAGGTTGGAAGGTGCTCGACGTGGGAGAAGTGAAAGCGCCGCGCGGCAAAGGCGCGGGAGCGAGCGGCGATGACGCGCCGCCACCGGATGCAACCTTGCCGGCAGGGCTCGAGCGGGGGAAAACGCCGCGCGTGCTCGAGGCCAAAGCGCTCGAGAAGACCACGCGCCCCCCGCCAGCCTTGAACGACGCGACGCTGCTGACCGCCATGGAAACGGCAGGCAAGACCGTCGACGAGAAGGAGCTGTCGGACGCGATGAAGGACAGCGGGCTCGGTACGCCGGCAACGCGCGCCAGCATCATCGAGACCTTGCTCACGCGTGGCTATGCGGCGCGCGACGGCAAGGCTTTGCGCGCGACCGAGCGGGGCGTGGGTCTGATTGCCGTCGTCGATGCGGAAGTAAAGAGCGCGGCCATGACCGGAGCTTGGGAAGCGCGCCTGCAAGCCATTGCCCGGGGCAACGGCGCTTTGTCGGCGTTTTTGCAGCAAATTGAAGACTACGTGACGGCTGTGGTCGGGCGCGTTCCGCCGCTGCTTCCGCCGCTTTCGGGCGGGGCCGGCGACAAACCGACGCCGCGAG
>Ga0307508_10000318_pt1 | contig 58125 bp, 62 predicted proteins | sample 9_EM_MG_FD_203089 | JGI IMG/M metagenome (GOLD analysis project Ga0307508, IMG submission 203089) | Populus trichocarpa ectomycorrhiza microbial communities from riparian zone in the Pacific Northwest, United States - 9_EM | ecosystem: Host-associated > Plants > Roots > Unclassified | place... | reverse complement strand
GGGGCATTCGTCGTGCCCCATACCGGTCTCCGTAGCCTAGCCACTCGACTCCTCGTGCATCTGGTTTCTCTGCGGCCTGTCTCGCCCACTCATCTACCTTCCTATTGCCCTCCACTCCACTGTGGGCCGGGCACCATCGTATCTCAATACAGATATCCGGCCTCGCTATCCTTAGCTTCGCTATCCACTTTCTAGCCTGTAAGGCATACTGCTGCCCCGGTCTCTCAGGCCGCTGTGCGGAGGGCGGATGGAGTCGGAGAGCCAGTGCGGGGGCCGTTGCGGCTGCGAGGCGGAACATCCGTCCAGCTGCCTGGAAGAATGGATAGTTATGCATTGGTGAGTACGTAATATGCAAGAGTGATATGTACAGTATTCTACACGCTCTGGAGATGAGTCGAAAACGGGATATATGGTACAGCCAAACGCAAACGCCCGCAATGAGCCGTTTACGACCTCCCCGGCAGCGAAGGAGAAGCCAGCACCACCTCCTCGTCGGCGGCGATCTTCTCCTTCCCGCCCGCCCCCCAGACCCGCCACCAGAAACTCTTCTGCAGCCCGCCCTTCGACTCCCACAGCGGAGTGGGCTGCCACGACCTCGCGGCCGCCGTGCCCGCACTCGCACCAGGGAACTCCCCCTTGCCGCCCGCGCTCCTCCACAGCTGCTCCTCCAGTGCGAGCACCCTGTTCATCAACTCTTCGCGCCCGCGCTCGTGCTCCTCCAGCCGCTCCTGGTCCTGGCGCTTCCGGGCCTCGAGCAGATCCAGTCGCTCCTGGACGGCGTCTCGCCGCGTAGCGTCTCTCCGCTTGCTCCGCAGCGCCTCCACAAAGATCAACGTGCCGGCGACACTGAACAGGAAGAACTCGGAGATAAAGTTTGCTCCGGCATCGATTGCCTTGCCCTCGCTCAATGGCCTGATCCTCGGCGCCGCCACCTTTGTCACCTCCTTGGCCGCGCCATCCGCCGGTTTTGCCCGCGGAGCCGGGACGTCGCTGCGCACCTGCCCCGTCTCGGCGGGGTAGATCGCTTCGGACTCCTTCATCTTCCGCACGGTCTCGTTGTGGCGGCGCAGAGCCTCAGCTTTCTCAGCTTTCTCGATGTTGGCGGAGGTGTCGTGCAGCAGGCCCAGTCGCAGGCGCATATCGATCTGGTGCAGACGCTGAGCGAGCACGATGCATACTCGGCGGAAGCGGGGGTGGTCGCGCGCTTGCGATTTTATGCGGGTCGCTATGGGTTTCGCTGAGGCTGGGCGTCAGCGGTGCAGAGGGAGCGACGGAGGGTGAAGGAGGAGGGAATACCGAGGGTCCGGATCACGAGCGATCCGAGCTTGAGGGCGGTGGTCGACATCGTTGCTGGCTACGCTGGCGGGAGGGTGCGGGGTGGAGCGGGGGTGGAGGGTAGCTCTAGCTCGTACCGTTGATTCTGTTCTGATTTCCGTTCTCAGTTGCGGTGGTTGGCCATGGGGCTCAAAGTGACCGGAATGAGGGGAACGGAGGTGGATTTGATGCGGGGAGCCACACCAGTCGGCAGAAGAACGAACTGCTGGATGGCAGTGCTGGCAGTAGCCGTTGCGTTGGCATTGGGTATCTAGACCATTGAGAGCCGCAGAGTCACCACCGGAGATCGGCAGCTTCTTCAAATTAGAGTATACATACATGGTCTAAGGCTGGCAGGGTCCAATTCGGTTGAAGATCTTAGGCAGGCATACATACTCGGTATTGGGTGGCCAAAGGCTGGCGCTGCGTCGGATGATCAGCGAGATTGAAGTATCTAGCCCCAGCTTGATGGCACGCGGGCTCTGAAGGACTCGGCGCAGTTATGCTGCATTGGACAATCTGAGCAAAGCCACATCGGGTGGCGTACTGTCGGAAGGTGGCTGATGCGAGGTTGTGTTGTCGTGGCAACCAAGCCGCCCAAACACGGCACTTGCTTTGTCTTTGCAATGTGATGTACAACACATCCTCCCGCTTGTCTCGATCATAACAACACGACAATTCCTCGCTCCACAAGCAAGCAAGCCAGCGGCGTCGTGGGGATTCGCAGAGCTGGTCCCAAGGCAGGTAAGGCGGCCGTGGGCACATCATTTCCTCCGTCTCCGATTATCTTTGCGCTCGCACTCGTCCGACCGATCGTTGTTGTGGTCCGAACCCGCAGAGCCTCCTCGTTCCTCCCCGACCCTCATACTGTCTGCTTCGCCTCCTCTCCCATTATTCGGCACGGACGGGCGCCTTCTCAATCGGCCGCCCCGCTGCGGTCTTGCGACGCTGCCGGTAACCCACCTCGATGGCCCACCGCCGCCCAGCCCCTCTTGCCACAATGGAGCCCAACGTCCATCACATACTGGCTCCGCGAGCCTCCGCCAGCTCCAAGTCCGCGGCGAGCCGCCTGCCCGCCTCGCCGCTCAAGAAACAGTCCGACTACGAAGTGGTCGCGCCGCTCGCCTCGAAGCCCGCACGCAAGCCGGTCGCATCCCGGGCGGCTCCAACCACCCCGCGAGTGCGTAAGGACCGTAAAAAATACCTTTGTGCTACTCCGCCGGCGGTGCTGCACGATCTCAAGGGACGGAAGGAGTACGACCGAGGGCGGCAGCTGGGGGAGGGCGGGTTCGCGAGGTGCTTTCTCGTCCAGAACAAGGATGGGTCCTTGTTTGCGGCGAAGACGGTGTCCAAGTCCAGTTTGCAGAGCACCAAGATGAAGGGGAAGGTATGTTTGCGATGGAGTGGTGCTGCGGGTGCCGGGTGCCGGGTGCTGACGAGCGGTTCAAGTTTTTTGGAGAGTTGTCCGTCCACAAGACCATGCAACACCCGAACGTCGTCCGGTTCGTGGAGGTTTTTGAGGACGACGACAACATCTACATGATCCTGGAGCTGTGTCACAACAAGTCGTTAATGGACATGCTGCGCCGCCGCAAACGATTTACCGAGCCCGAGACCCGTTTCTTCATATTGCAATTGTTGGGTGCGCTCAAGTACATGCACGGAAAGCGGGTGATACACCGGGATCTGAAGTTGGGAAACATATTTCTGGATGCGAATATGAACATCAAGATTGGCGATTTCGGGCTGGCGGCGCTGCTAGTGGATGAGAATGAGAGGAAGAAGACCATATGTGGAACGCCAAATTACATTGCGCCCGAAGTGCTGTTCGATGGTGGGAAAAACGGCGAAGGGCACAGCTTCGAGGTCGACCTGTGGGGGGTGGGGGTGATTATGTACGCCATGCTGGTAGGAAAGCCGCCGTTCCAGTCTACCGACGTGGACTCGATTTATAAGTGAGCTCTCTGCCTCCGTGTCCGCTGGTTTCCGCAAGTACTGACACTCGCTCAGGAAGATCAAATCCAACCAGTTTGACTGGCCGGAAAATGTGATGGTCAGCCAATCGGCGAAGGCGCTGGTAAATTCTTTACTCAACCGCGACCCGAATGCACGACCATCGCTCGACGAGATTGCAAATCACCAGTTCTTCAAGTCTGGATTGTTCCCCAAATCGATTCCGGTCTCGGCTACCACCACGGAGCCTGTCTGGCCGAGCGCCGGGAACAACCTTGCTGCCGTTACTACCAGCAGGGCGGAGTGGAAGCGGAATTACGATGCGGTTGCGAGAGTGGCTGGCGTCGGAATCGACTCTGCTGGCGTGCCGGTCGAGCCTGTCGGTGAGAAACCAGGGAAGCCGGTGGAGCCGGTGGAGTTGTCGAGGCCTCCGTCAGCTATGTCCGTCGCATCTAACGAATGTGCGGATATCGGGCAACTACTGGAGAAGAAAAAGAAGGAAAAGAAGGAGAAGGAAGAGTCTCTCAAGGCGAACGGCGGATATATCCTTCCCGAAACTCTGTCACCCAGAGACGGGCATGCGAGGATGCGAAACATGGGAATGATTAAGAACGTTCCAAGCCGATTGGCCGCTCTGAGAGGCACCCTGCCGCCTGGCTTTGTGCCTCGGCGGGGGGAGCCAGCGACGGCATCACAGGCCCCCGGTGCCATTCAAGAGGAAACAGAACCTGAGGATAGTGAGAGCGAAGAGGAGGAGGACGAGGAGGACGAGGAGGACGAGCCGGCCTCGGCCCCAGCACCAGTCCCCGTGGTAAGGCCGAGACAGATGGACAAGGCTCCCATGCGAAGGACTACCTCCGAGACCAGAGAGGCTGCAGCAGCAATGGCACGCGTTCAGGTATCGAAACAAGCCGCGGCAGCGCCGCCAGCCCGCCGCGTGACTAGATCCCACGCCGCGCAGCAACGGGCGGCCGCAGTAGAGCCAGCACCCGCCAAGCCCGCCCCTCCGGTCCAGACGGAGAGACCCGCTAGGAGACCCGCCTCGGTCGACAATCGCCGATCCGCTTTAGCGGCTGTCTCGGCGCCGGCGCCGGCACCCGAAGCCCCGCAACTGCCGCGCCCGTCTTCGGCCTCATCGTTGCGTGCGCCCTCGGTTGCGGAATCAACGAAAGAGAAGCCATCCGGTTCGAGCGGCTCGCCTGACGGCATCCCTTTTGGATCGACCCTCTCCTCCAGGGTTGGGAAACCCATCTCCCAGACCTCGACTTCTGCCGTCTTAGCTTCACTCGTCCCAACCATCGTCAATCTTACAGCTTTCGCATCGGGTAGCCTTCGCTCTCTGCCATCACAGCCTGCCATCACAGCCGAGGCTGTTCGGGCTTTCCGTCGTGGGGAGAGGAACAGGGCGGTCTTCATCAAGAAGTGGGTGGATTACACGAACAAATATGGAATGGCTTACATGTTGTCCGACGGCACCTGCGCGACGCTCTACAACGACAACACATCCCTTATCGTTGATTCGATCGGAGGGGAACGCGTTGAATGGATCACTCACTCGCTCGCCGAGCCAGTGCAAGCGGCGCCTGGCGGTGGCAGGGAAACCGTCTTCCGGCGACTGTTGACCGAGATGGCGGTGATCAAGCAACGATCTGGCAGTAGCAAGGGACTCAAGGCCAAGCTGATGATCTGGAGGAAGACGAGCAACTACATGAACAACTGTCTCGGCATTACGGAACATTGGGGCTGCGATAGGAAGGAGTCTGTCAGAGAGCCTTCTGTCGAGCACCTTTCAAATGTTATGCTGTGGGTTACTCATTACGCCCGATTAAGGCGGTGCGTCGTGTTCCGTCTTATCGATGGCACCGTTCAGGTTAGTTCTGCCCATCCTCCTTCGCTGCCACATCCAGGCCGTTGACGCTTGTCCTTCAGTTGAACTTTATCGACCATACAAAGCTGGTTCTTACGTCCGCCGCACGAACCATCCGCATTGTGACGAAGGATAACGAACTCCATGTCTTTAGCCTCGAGGACGTGCTCGAGATTTGCCGTAGAGGCGATCCTCTGGCCACGGAATTCGGCCTGAAGCAGAAAATCCTTTACATCAAAGAGATTCTGCGGTCGTGGCACAGAACCGGCAGATTCCCCGGCGAGATTGATGCTGATGACGATGAGCCCGTAGTTATTTTAGGCGAAGGGCCCCTGGATTAGACCATTTCGAGTTTTCACCGATTAGTTTCTGGTGCCGTCTTCTTTTCCTTGCTGTGCGCATTGCCAGGTGTTTGTTCTCCTCTTTTCTGTTTCTCTTCGGGTTATGGCATTACGACCGCGAGCACTGCTCTTTGTTCTCCTTTATGCCGAGGGTCGTGCAGCGTTTTCTTCGGACTTCTTGGGGACGAGTCTAGAGTGTAGATATGCATACATGTCGATACATCTTTTACTACTGCATACATACGATCAAGTTGTTGTATCAATAACCAATGGATGTAGAGAACAGCCGCATTTCGAACCGGGGACGGTGGCAGCAGAAAGCGCTCCACCATATCTATCCTGCTGCTGTTCTAAGACCAATCAGCCATTGGACCCAATCAGGACTACTAGTGGCGCAACCAATAATCCAGCCAACGGCTATTCTAACTATCGTTCCTTTCTGACGGACCTCAGGAACCAGTCTCGTCCAGGATCTACCCTAACACTGCAATTCCACACCGCCAAGTAATTCATCCGAGTATCGTATTCACTTTATTCTTCATACCCCTCGCACCTACTTATCGGGGACATTTAGACGTGTGCTCCGACCCCTGGCCATAGACACCTGGTGTTTCCTCCCATCATTGTGAGTGACAAACTGTGTCTATGGACGGTAGAGCATGCGGCTCTGTGCGGCTAAACAGGCTAGTCTGTATCCAGGCAAAGCGCCATTCCCCGACTGCTCGCTGGCATGTGCGCGAACCATAAGAAGGGCGAGAGCCTCCAAGTTCTTACCCAGATCACCTCACTTCCCACCACCCACCCACCACCAACCCGCCACACACCACACACCACCCCACCCACCAACCGTCTCCCCCACCTCTCTTTCTTACCCCCGGTTCAACCTTCATCTTCGAGTCCTCATCTGTTCTTCTGCTGTTGCTTTCGATCGATTCCAGTCCACCCTTCAAGCGACGAAGCGCGACGCCGCCGTATAGGTTGAGACGCCTGGTTGACCTGTCTCATCCGCTCCCCCCCGACACACAGCAAATATGTCTGGGCCTGTCAAAGATAGCTGGCATCCTCCATCGCATCCGCCGCCGCCGGTGCAGCAGCAGCAACCGACAGACCAGTCGCAGCCACAACCCGCTCAACAACAGCCGAATCCTCAGGGCCCGTCGCCTGCGAACTTGGCTTCACACAGGACCGCGTACCAGTACGTTGCAGTGAGCGAGAGAGAAGGTGGCTGCGCGGACGCTAACACGTGTCTCGAAGGCCCAGTTCGCAACAGCCTCCAGTGCTGCCTCCCCCGAGGGATATTGGCGCCAGTGCTTGTAAGTCCATCGCTCCTGGTGGATAATGGAATCGGAACGTTGATCCCTCGCGCCCTCGCGTAGCTTTCTACGACCGGCCACCATCGCACGGCCACCCGCTTCCGCTCCCGACGCTCTCGGCCGCAACTCATCCCGCGTACCCGCTTCCGTCGCTCGGCGCTGGAGCACCAGGGCCGCCACAGCCGCAAGCCGCACAGCAGCAGCAGCAGCATAGAGAGCCGTCGACTACACAGCCCTCCGCCCACCCAGGGATGCAGAGCAGTCCACAGATGGCGTCTCCGGCTGCTGCTGCCGGGTTGGGAGGAATGCACACGCAGGCAAGCCCATCGTTGACATCGCAGGTAGCGCAGATAACAGGCATGGCCGCGGGACAGGGTCCTCCTCCCCCTCCGCCTCAACAGTCTCAGGCGGCATCTGCTCAGGCACAGGCTCCACCTGGTGTTGCGGGTGGAAACCAGAACGGACACGCGCATCCGGGTCCCACCGTTGCTCCTGGGTCCACGCATACAGTTGCTGTGGCTGTGGCTGCTGGGCCGCCACCGACTGCGGGTGCACAAGGCCCACCCGGAAATGGACCTGGTGGGCCTATTTTGAACGTAGGTCGTCGTATTTTTTTTAAGTCCAAAATCGCTCCTGCTTTGCTGCGCGTTCCGCGTTTTAGTGTTGGTGATTATTTTTTTTGATTTTTTTTTATAAATCTCGCCGTTTTGCGTGGGTAAGATGCTTCCCAGACTCCTAGCTCGCATCATTGGAAGCCGTCGCAATTTATGGCTTTTTTTTGTTTATTCATTATTCGCACGCGACCTCGCTAGATCATGGCGGGGGAACGTCGCAATTTGTGGCGGGCATCTTGATACCTCCTCTCTGGCTTCATACCCCCTGTCAGCTTCTGGTGATGATTTATTCACACAATATTGGTTTTCACAGGATGCCTTATCGTACCTTGATCAGGTTAAGTACCAGTTCCAAGATCAACCCGATGTATACAACAAGTTCCTCGACATTATGAAGGACTTCAAGAGCCAGGCGTAAGTTAGCTCTGACTTGGCGTTTGGCGTTTTTGTGACTGACATCTCGACCCTAGTATCGACACGCCTGGAGTGATTGAGCGTGTTTCCACGCTTTTCTCAGGGCATCCAGGGTTAATTCAAGGCTTCAACACGTTCCTTCCGCCGGGTTACAGAATCGAGTGTTCCCAGGACCCGAGAGATACTAAGATTACCGTCACCACTCCTTCCGGTATCCACCACGCTTCGTCCGGCGACAACGTATCCATCACTGGCAACACTGTAATCCCGCTTGCCCAATCCATACCCTTGGGCTCCGCTCCCGCACCTGGACAGACACAGACGCGCTTCTACGAACAGCAGGGAAGCCGTTGGGAGGGAATGTATGCACCATACGCATCTTCAGCTAGTCAGCAAGCCCAAGGTCAACAGGACGCGATGGATATCGCAAGAAACCAACAAATCGCTCATGCTCAAGCTCAGCATGCCCAAGCGCAGGCTCAAGCGCAGGCCCAGGCGCAGCAGCATGCCCAGCAGCAACAGGCGGCTCAGCAGCAGGCAGCGCAGCAACAACAGGCAGCTCAGCAGCAAGCTCAGCAACTCCAGCAAACCGTTCAGCAAGGCGTCAATCAATTACAGACCGCAGCTGCCCATACCAATGGGGCTGGCTCGAAGGGTCCCTCTGCCATGACGACGGCTACTGGCACGAACACACCCGGTGTCGGCGAGAGGGGTAAGGGACCTGTCGAGTTCAATCATGCCATTAGTTACGTGAACAAAATCAAGGTAAGTCACACGATCACCAGACTGCGTCGTTAATGCAATGCGGAGCTTAACGTGGAGAACAGAACCGCTTCGCGCACCAACCGGAGATTTACAAAAACTTCCTAGAAATCCTGCAGACTTATCAAAGGGAGAGCAAACCTATCCAGGATGTGTACTCTCAAGTGACCCAGCTATTCCGGGAGGCTCCTGACCTGTTGGAGGACTTCAAGCAATTCCTGCCCGAGAGTGCCGCCCAGGCACGGGCGGCGGCTGCTGCGAAGGCGGCGGCTGAGGATGCTGCGAATGGTTCGGGCGCGATGGGTGGCGCACCACCTGCTGTCGCCGGTTCCGCGAGGATCCCTGCACTTGGGACCTTCCCACCCCCGCCATCGGTTGTAAAGGAGAAGGGAAAGAAACGCGGAAGTCAAGTTCCACCGCCGCCGATTGATCAGAAAGTGGAGACTGTTGTCAGCGCCGGCCGAGCCGTAAATAAGGTAGGCACTCTTATCACTCTTGTGATGATTTGTTGCGAATGTGTGGTGTGAGCGTGCATCTCGAGTTCGTCAAGTACATGAGCGCCTGCACTCTCTATCACTCACATCCCCATATCTCCACGACGTTTGCTGACCCAGAACAGCGTCACAAAATAGTGCACGCCAAGCCAACTCTCGAGCAGCAGATTGCGGGTGTGTCTCCCACATTGACACCCTTTCAGCCGGAGCCGATGGCTTCTCCTCCGCCGACAATCGCTACTACCGACGAGCTCGCGTTCTTTGATAGAGTGAAGAAGTTCATCGGCAATAAGCAGACATACAACGAGTTCCTGAAGCTGCTGAATCTTTTCTCTCAGGGCCTGATGGATAAAGCGGTCCTCTACGACAAAGTGCGCAATTTTATCGGTGGGAATAAGGAGCTCCTCGAGTGGTTCAAGAAATTCATTCAGTGGGATGGTGTCTATGAGGAAATCCTGCACACGCCGCAGCTCATGAACAAGGTTCGCTTGAGCGTTTGCAGAGCCCTAGGTCCAAGCTACCGTCTTCTTCCAAAGTTGGTATGTCTCCCTAACCCTTCTCTTCCGATTCCGAACCTCTAAACCCCATTTGCTTTTCACAACCCACCTATTCTTTTCCGACAACCTCCCTCTTCTCACGACTTCCCCTCTCCCCGCCTCCTTTCGCCGCGGCCCGGGAGGATGTTTGAGCTAACTTGTATGCTATCCACACAGGAGGCACAAAAGCCCTGCTCTGGCAGAGATGAGATGTGCAACGAGGTGCTCAATGACAAGTGGGCGTCGCATCCAACTTGGGCTAGCGAAGACTCGGGCTTTGTAGCCCACAAGAAGAACCAATTCGAGGACATCCTTCATCGGATTGAGGAGGAGCGTCACGACTATGACTTCAACATCGAGGCGAATCTTCGAACGATTCAACTCCTTGAACCAATCGCACTCAGGATCGCCACCATGAGCGCGGACGAGAAGTCAAGTTTCCGACTGGCCCCTGGCCTCGGTGGTCAGAGCAAGACGATCTACCAGCGGGTCATTAAGAAGGTCTGGGGACGCGAGGCGGGCCTCGAGGTCATCGAGGCGCTGCATGGCGACCCCGTCCGTGCCGTCCCTTTGGTGCTGAGCCGCTTGAAGAAGAAGGACGAGGAGTGGAAGGCTGCACAGCGCGAGTGGCAGAAGGTGTGGCGCGACCAGACAGCCAGAGTTTTCTGGAAGTCGCTTGATCACCAGGGAATCTCCATCAAGCAGACTGACAAGAAGCAATTCCAGCTCAAGACTCTGGTGGGCGAGATTATGGCAAAGCGCGAGGAGCAGATGGCCCGTCGGCTGTACCCGACCACGCCACCCCCCGAGTACCAGTTTGCGTACGACTTTAAGGATACGAACATCATCCTCGACGTCAGTCGCCTCCTTGCTGTTTCTCTTGAGAATGGCTCGGGGTTCTCGGTCAGTGACAGGGAGAAGATTGATGGATTCATCAAGAGTTTCATCCCTTTGTTCTTTGGGATAAATTCCAGGGACGTCGAGGATACCATCAACTCGATCTCGCGTAAGACGCCAGACGACGAAGGCGACTCCGAGTCGGCTAACCACAGGGGGGGTCGTCGCGGCGCTAAGCCCGACACTAATGACCTGCTCCGAGACGTTCTCAAGCGCGGCAAGGGTAAAAATTCTCGCAAGGATAAGGAGGAATCCATCACCTCGCGCGCGAACAGCCGCGACTCCTCGCTGGAACCGCACGACGGCGATGTCGAGATGGCATCACCATGCCACTCCGAGCGGCCAGTTAAAGAGGAAGGAAGCTGGATCGCCAGGCCGACCAGACACCTCTCAGGCGCGAAGCCCAACTTCCCGATGAGCCCCGTCGAGCACGAGGACCGTCAGTTCCAGAGGAGGACGGTGTTTACCCTCTTCTGCAACGCAACCATTTATGGTTTCTTCCGGGCGTTCCAGATCTTGTACGACCGCTTGGCGGCCGTCAAGGCTACCGAGGACCAGATTCGTGCTGATGTGGAGAGGCGGAAGACCGTCAAGGTTGCCAGGGAGATCAACATCATGACGCACCGTGTCGAAGACGTCTTTGCTGATACTTCGCCAACGGCGAACTACTACGGCCAGATACTGGATATGTGCGAGAAGGTGCTCGAGGGCGAGCTCGACGCGGCTGGCTTCGAGGAGAGCCTCCGCAGTGTCAACGTTCAGCAAGGCTGGAAGTTGTTCACGATCGAGAAGACGTGCAACTCGATTCTCAAGTTCATCCAGAGTATCGTGCCGAGTGACGGCAAGGAGAAGAACGCCGAGAAGGAGAAGACCGCCGACATCGTCCTGCGCTTCCAGAAGGACCGTGATAACCGGGGGTACGAGAAGGAGGGGGGTGAGTACAGAGAGCTCATTTCATACCGCAGAGCCGTCGAGGGCATCCTCGGACAGACAGACGATCTGTACAGGATCGATTGGGTACGTCTGCACTCTCACCCTGTGACGCGGACGAAAGACTGACAGTGGAGACAGCACGAGACCGATCAGAAGGCCACTATTCGCCTAGTCCCGCGCGGCTCCCCAACCGTCACCTCGGAACTCGACCGAGACCAGAGTTGGCTGTACTATGTCTCGACGTACATGATGTGCTCGCCGACCGAAGGCGTCCCGCTCGACCGGTGCAGCAAAGTCTTCCTCCGCCGCGGCTTCCCACAGGAGAAAGACGTGCACACGGATCCCAGCAAGAGCACGGTACGAGAGAACATGGAGGTGCGCATCTGTGTCAATACCTACCGCCTGTTCTTCCTCCCTCTCACTGAGGACCTCGGGGTCAAGGACCCTAATTGCTGGGCGCCAATCCCTGAAAGCGTTCGCGAGAAGAGGAGAAAGGCGTGGAAGAAGAAACTAGGCACCCTCGGTTGGATGCGGGACGCGAAGCCCGAAGAGGTCGAGGCGAAGCAGAGGGATTGGGAGTCCTTCCTGCGGGGCAGCAATTCCAAGAAGCGGCGCAGCGTCGAGGCCGAGGATCCCGAGGACCCCGTTGCGACCAAGAAGGCGAGGGGGGGCAGCGTGGAGATGGGCGGTTTGTGTTGGGGCATAATTTTTTTTGCTTGCCCCCCCCCCCCCCCCCGGACGATATACAATCCTTTTACCCTTTTCTCTTCTTTCCCTTGTGCTACCTATCACGACGATCTGGGGTTGTGTCTGCGTGTGTCCGGTTATGGATGGGTGGGTCTTTTTCTTTTTCGTGGAGTTTTTTGTTGTATTTCTACGTATGGTTACTGTAGTGGGGGGCAAAACGGGGCGTGGTTGTGGATCGGCCAGATCTGCAGACGGCGTCTCGACACCAGAATTCGAAGTAATGTTGGTATCGAATTTTCCCGCCCACCGTCGTCGTCCGATGTTGTATGCATGGTCCATTGTCCGTTCACGCTCGACTCGATGTGCACGAGTCCGGAACGCCTAATACATACCTATGGTCGTCACAGCGAGGACCGCTTGTATCTTTGCGTAGACAAGAGTAGACATGGCCGACAGCCCGCAGCCAGCCAGCCAGCCGGCAAGCAATGTTGGCCACCTATCGTCCGTTAACAAAGTGTGGAATGACGGAGGGAGGATCATCGCTGCCGACTAGTTACTACATAGTTGCCCCCCCCCCCCCAATATCCGTCCTCCGTCCTCCGTCCCACGGCTACGTAAGTTCGTGGCCAGCCCGCCATGGCAACAGCACCGCCAACAGTGCAGAAGCCACCGTCCATCCACGTCGGCACCGTCCCATTCACACTCATGTCTCACTCGTATACACATCGGTACGATGGAACAGATACCGCCCTCCCCGCCCAGGCTGCCGCTCGACATTCCGCCATGTCGCCGTCTTCCATTGCGCAGTTTGATATTTCCCCACCGGGTCCTTTCCGCGTGGATCAGACAGAGCAGTTGGTATCGTAGCTCGAATGTAGAGTGTGTAAGTATGATGTGTATGTTTGCCTACCTACATGTTCTCTCATTCTCTCTCACGCACAAGGAAAGAAAAAAAAAACAATATATGCAAAAAAAATAAAAATAACCCCAAAACCAGAAAAGAGAAAGAAAAAAGAAAGAGAAAAAAAGTCAACACGAATTAGAAGTTACCGCTGCATATGGCGGCGCATCGACCACCCTCAAATAAAAAAAAAAAAAAAAAAAAAAAAAAAAAAAAGAAGAAAAAACGTATCCAAAAAGAAAAGAGAAAGACGTTGAAAAGTCGGAAACGAATCCCCCAGGAAAATAAAACCAAGAGAAAGCCCCCCCCCTTTTCACATGATGCAACAATCCCCCTTCGCGTCCTTCGACTTCTCCCGCTCCTTCTCAAGCTTATTCGTCTTCTTGCCGCCGCCGCTGCCGCCGCCGCTGCTGGCCGCCTCGTTGATCACCTTTAGCCGCGCCACGGCGCGCTCGTCGCCGTGGCTGGCCGCCTTGACGTACCAGACATTGGCCTCGAGCGGGTCACGACGGCATCCTATGCCCATCTCCGTGAAGTAACCGATGGCGTATTCCGCTTTCGGCAGTCCTGTGCGTTCGTCCCGTCAGCAAGAGTTGGCAGTCGAACAAGAGGGGAGAGCACGCACCATAGTCGCACGCCTGTCGGGCCCACGCGTACGCCTCGCCTTCGTTCTTCTCCAACACCGGCTCGGCGCCGAGGAGGTACCATGCGCAGAGCGCCATCATGGCTGCCGGGTGGCCCTTCTGTGCCGCGCCCGTGTAGAAGTGCACCGAGAGCGCCGGATCCCGCGGACAGAAGAGGTGTCCGTGTTCATATGCTTCTCCCATCCGATAGTTGGCGTCGGCATGGCCCAGCTCCGCCGCCTGCGTAAACAGCTGCGCCGAGTAAGCGGGGTCCGGCAGCACGCTCTCGCCGAAGCCGGATTCGTGAAGACGGCCGAGCTCGAAGGGCGCGTTGGGGTACTGCTCATCGGCCACCTCGGTCGCGCGCTTGAGCCACTTGAGCCCCTCACGGTAACGATCGTTCAGGCCCAGGTCAGATCGGAGGCAGGCTATGCCAAGGCGCGTCATGGCTCCCGGGTGCGATTTCGAGGCAGCTTGTCGGAGGAACTGGACAGCCTTGAGCGGGTCCTTGCGGCAACCCCAGCCAAACTCATAGCAGAGGCCAGCGCGGAAGCCGGCTTCGGCGTGTCCGCGCTTCGCCGCCGCGACGAAGAGCGGGAACGCCTTCTCGTTCTCCTCGCGGCCCTTGTTGTACAGACCGGATGCGTAGCCGTCGGCGAGGTAGTACTGCGCCTGCGGCAGCTTGGACTGTATCCGTTCCAGTGTTTCGCGAGCCTCCTTGAGCAGCTCCTTCCTCGTCATCACGGGCGCGGCATTGGTCGGAGAGGAAGGGGTGTTGCTCTTCGCCAACTTTTTGCGCTGACCGCCGGGGGTTGGGGCGCCCTCCGCCATTGGCTGCTGCTGCTGGGCGAGCTGCACCATGAACACGGCGAGATTGTACTGCAAAATCGGGTCCTGCGTCTTCCTAGCATTGGCGCGGTACATCTCGAGCGTCTGCTTAGCTGACAGCCGCGACGCGAAGGCGCCCACCTGCAGGGACGAGTTGTCGGACGACGGCACCGACCAGTGGTGCTCCTCCTGCGTGTGCGCCGGCTGTGTCAGGTCCATGTATGACGACCGCCGACTGTCGTAGGTGAGGCTTGAGACCGCTCGCAGACGCGGTTCGGCGCCGCTGGGCGACCGTCCGCGACCGTCGGCCGCCAGCGAATACTGCGATATCGGCCGCGAGTTCCTCCGGTACGCGGCTTGCGGCGCCAGCAGCTGTCCGCCGGCGGGGCTCAGGTACGGGCTGGCGTCGGACGTCGGCGAGGTAGAGCCGCCAGTGTTGAGCGCGACACGCGAATCGCTGAAGCTGGGGTTGGAACTGCTGGGCGAGCTCTGGAACTGGGGGTGCTGATGCTGGTGCTGGTGCTGGTACTGGGGCTGGTGTTGGGGCTGGTGGGAGTGCGGGTAGACCTTGCCGGGTTTCCGCGTCACAACTTCGTCTCCCGCCGACGACACGGCGCTGACGGGCGATTCGGTCCCGCCGTCGACATAGAAACCGGAGCTCTTGGAGGATCTGTTGCTGTCGCCGGAGGAGATCACGGCCGCTTGGGGCTGTGGCATCGAAGCGTCGCGAAGGATGTGCTTGGGCTTGAACGAAGGGGAGGGAAGGGGCTCCTGGAACGCCGGATCGTCGCGATACGCCGCCGACGGGCGATTCAGCAGCAGGTCCGGGGGCAGGGTAGACAGGTCTCGGGAGCCGTCCGGCTGCAGCGACATGACGTGGTTGCGGTTGTTGGCGCCGAAGTCGGGGAGCCGGATCTGGTACGCGGCAGCAGAAATGGGCGAGCTGGAGTGCTGTTGGAGAGGGGGCGCGGCTTCGGCGATGTCGTTGAGGGGGGAGCTGCGCTGGCGTTCGTGGTTGGCCAGAACGGGGATGCTCTTCCGCCGCAGCTGCTGGGGGACGATTTTTGCAGACGGCGGGGACGAGGGATGGGCCCGATTGGGGGACGGCGGGTCACCGGGATAGCGGGTCTGGGGAACCAGGGGGGCGACGAGGGGCGACATGGTGCGAATGGTTTCGTGCTCGCTTCGGATCAAGCGGCGGGGCGGTTCTTTGAGCGGGCTCCTCCTTCTTTCTCCTCGCTGATCTCCTTGCGGCTGTGCTTCCTTCTTCTTTCTTGTCCTCCGCGGTGGGTAGCCGTCGGCCGCTTGCGTCCGGCAACGCGATCCAGACGAGATGGCAGGTCGTGCAGCCTGCTCCAGATGCTAGCACAAGGCGACACGCCCAGCGAGAGACGGCGCGTATCTACAAGCAAGAACCCGGGGCAGCGAACGAATCACGGACGGCCAGTATCGAGACGTGTGCGACGCACCGGCAGCGATCGGTCGAGGGATGCGCGAGCGAGCTAGGCGGACGAGCAGGTACAGAGGCGGAGCGGAGCGATTGGATGTCGAAGAGAGACGATATGCGGGGGGGCGATTTGTAGCCGGCGGGGACAAACCGTCGAGAGCAGGCGGCGGTGTGGTTGGCGGAGAGCGGCAGCGGACGAGGGAGAGAACGGGCGGTATACGGCAGGCTGGGTTCTAACGATGTCGGGGCAAGAAACGCCACTCGGGTCAGCGATGCACGGCTTCTTATTTTGCTGTCTCCGCAGTCTCCGCCATCAGACGAAGACCGTGCGATGTATGCGTACCAATGTATGTGCATGTAGTGCTTGTTGCTGTGTCGACTGCAGTGACTGCACGACGAGAGAGGGCAGGATACAAACGAACGACCGTGCCAGGCAGACAGACGCTCGAGGGGGAGGAGGAAGAGCGTTCGTGTGGAGTATGTGCGTCACGCCCCTCAGGATTGCGGGCGGGGAGGGGGCCGTGAGGAATTCGGCACTGGCGGTGCCGATGATGTTGGGAGGTATGTAGCGAGTGAGAGAAGTTGGTGGAATAATCTCAGGATGATGCTGGTAGTGAGGAGCACGTCGACATTGGACAGCGGAGCAATAGTGGGGGGTGAGGGGGGGGAATGGAAGTAGACAACGAAATGGAAAATAAAAATAGCGCACGGGTGGAGGTGGAAGGAGAAGGAAGGAAGAGGCGGTGGCGGTGGAGGACGGTTCAGGGGAATCACGTCTCCGTCGTTCATACTAGTCAGGCTTCCACGATGACGCTGGTGCGGCCACCAGTTCGCAAGTCTCGCAACACTCCGCTCGCAGCGCAAGCACGTACTGCTGTCCGGTGCGGAGAATGGCGAGAATGGCCGCGGCTCCGCCTGCACTCACCAGGCCCTCTTCCCCTCACGTCCACCGCCCTCGACGCCTTGGGTCTCCTCGTCTCCTCTTCTCGTCTCCTCGTCTCCTCGTCTGCTCCTCTCCTCCGCTTTCTCGCGCCGGACAGCCGGCGCGTGCACGTCTGTATGACGAGATCGGACGAGCCCGCGGCTGCAAGCTGCAGACTCCGCAGCCCCTTGTCCCGGTCCCCCTGTCCCGGTCCCCCTGTGCCTGGCGAGCGGTTCTCCAGAAGACGCTCCCAGAAGACGCTCCTTCCTGTCTGTCCGTACGAACGCTTATGTAATCGCGCCGTCGGCGACCCGCCCCGACTTCGGAGGACGGCCGCTCGCTGGGACGCGCTGTCGAACCGCGCCACTCGTGGCGTCTCCGTCCGTCCGTCCGGTGTCTCCGTGCGCACGCCGCAGCGCTCGGCCATGTCGTTGCGAAGCGGCCCGCCTTGTCCTGGCCCTGGTCCTTGCCCTGTCAGTCCCCGCTTCCCACGCTACGCAGGCAGAGAAGACATATGTATGGATGGATACATACACTTGGCCTTCTCTTGCGGGGTATCATAGGTAGAGTACATACATACCTAGCAGGGAGAAACGGCATCCCTGTCGACACACAGACTGCGCGTGTTTTGCGTATTTTGGGGAAAGAGGATTTCGGTGTGTAGCTGCCGGATGCGGCAAAAGGAGGCGGGCTGCTGAGGCTGAACAGCCAGCGGGTCACTGCCCCCTCCAGCACACTCCGATCTCTGCCACTGTCGGCTGACTCAGGGGGCAGCCCACGTACAGCTGGATCGTGCGGCGACGGCGGCTGGGCAACGTTGCACTGGCTGCGTGTGGCGGCGCGTGGGAAGAGGGTTTCGACGGTGATGCTGGTGATGATGATTCGTTGATCGCATGCGAGACGGAGGGTTTTGTCGGCAGTGGTTGTGGCGTTGTGGCGTTGTGGCGCGGAGCGTGGGTGAGAAGCTATGATCGCGCGGCGGCTAGCGGGAAGGGTGAGATTCTGTGCGGCTTCCGATACCCTCTCGCTCTTCCTACGACAGCTGACTTCCATACCCCGCCGCCCGTTCTTGACGGTGCTGCGTGTGATGGGAACGGAAATCGGCTCCCCGGGTTATTGCTGCATACCATATCTACATAGTTGGCACGAGTTGCCGTACACGGAGAGGTACAGCAGCAATGCCACCACACTGTTCTCTTTTCGGGCGTGCGACTGTCCTTTCTGATTTCCCATCGGACTCGTCGGGACCATCACGGGCGTGGGAGCGAATCCCGCCGTTCTTACCGTTCGATGCGGTCAATCCGTGCCCGTGGCGGGAGGGAGCCTCCGCAGCCATCACAAACTCGCCACCGAGCGAAAGGGCCATATTCCCGTCAAGCCGATGCTCGACCGTGTCCGCTGCGCATTGCTTGCGCCCCACGAGAGGACGGCCCCGGCCACTGCTTCGCCCACTCCGTCGGACTTCGCATCCGAACGACCGTTCGTTCCGCCACGACTCGGTTGTCGGTCGTCGGCCGATTTCCACAGTGGCGGCGAGGGCCAGCGAGTGATGGCCTGTGTTCTGCCACCTCCGGTACGTACCAATGCTCACTGGGCGGAGTGAGCTCACCAGCCACGCGCGATTGGCCGACGACGAATGCACATACATACCGGATCGGTCTTGTCAGCTGTCACATTCCGCTGCGATTCGCGGGGCGTCTGTCCGACCGATGGGCGGTTTTGTTGTTGTTGTTGTCGTTGCGGATTCTTTCCCGTTTTGTCGATGTCGCGTTTTGGCTGTACGTGGAGCAGCCGGTCGATAGCGCTGTCGATGGTCGCTGTGGCAACCAACCAACCAACATGCCGATCACCATCGCGCCACGGGACTAACTGCCTCGGTAGGGCTCTTGTGTCTGGGGGTGGGCTCGCTTTGGCATTTGCACTGGTCCGACCGGCCTGTTGGAACCTTGTTACCGCATCGGGAGCAGGATGAGGCAGCTGCAGCGGAGGACGGTGATGATGATGACGGTGATGATGTTGATGATTGTGATGATGTTGGTGATGATGATGTTGATATTGACGTATTGATGAGGAGGAGGAGGAGGAGGGAAGAGGAGGAGGAGGAGGAAGTACTCGTGCAGAAAGATAACTAAACAAAAACAACAAAAAACCAAAAACATCAATGATCGCCGCTCGTCTCCAATCGACGCACGCGCTGCACATCGCCCGGATGGGAGTCCGTTCTGTGTAGACAAGAGCACAGTACCGCCGTCCGCCAGTCCGGTCCGGTCCTGTCCCCGTCCCTCCTCTCCCTCTGCCCATTCTTCCTGCTCCACTCAGCACACTCTCCTTTTTCTCCTCCGTTCGAGCCCCCAGATACCTCCACCGCACAAGCACACGCACACGCACGGAGCGAGAAAATAGGTGCGCCTCCCACACAACTACGGCCCACCTGGACACCTTGTGCCTCAGGGCTCGGGGCGAACCGCGCTTCTCGTGCTCCTGTTGATTGGCCAGGCCGGCCCTCCTTCCGGGCGTGGGCGTTGTTCCCAACCGCCCCCCCTTCAACCAGTTAGCCCACGAGCGAGATAGATAGAGCGGTAATTTCGCAGACCAAGGGCGGAGTGGCCAGCATCTGGCGGGGACCGTTTCCTCTTCCCCTCTCCCTTGCCTCGATCCTCTCGTTCTTTCTTTGCTTCCTTCGTTTCGCAACAACAACCCACCCGTGCGTTTTCTTTCTTTCTTCTCGCGCGTGCGCCGTGTGTACAGCCTCTCCGTCCGTTCCCGCTCGTTCCTCGTCGCGACTACCCCGACGCCAATCTACATACATCCTACCATCGAATCGTCCAATCCGCCGCGCTCGTCACTGTCGATAGTTGACGGCGAGGACAGCCTGAAGATAGAGGGAGAGAGGGAGAGAGGGAGACAGGATCGCTCCGGAGTTACCACAGCGTGCGCTTCTACACGAAGGAACAGTGCGAGAAGGGGCGGACGCTGACTCGCGAGCGTTTAGGGGCGTCCAGCGCGATGTCACTACCACCGCACCCGAAACAGGACACTCCTGCGGCCCACTCGGCGCGAAACAGCCGATACCAAGATCTCGAAGGTGGCGCGGGCGGCGGCGGAGCAGGCTACTTTCCACCGGCGGCCGATGAGTCGCGGCGACAATCGCAACCGTCGACGCCACTGCCGCCGATGTCATCCTTCGGTACCCCGGGCCCGTACTCCGACCGGCCCACCACACCCGGCGGCACCGACTGCAGTCGCAAGAAGAGCCTAGTCAAGCCCGAGCGTATGCGCATCGGCAGGGACCATCCAAACTACTACTACCGTCAGCACGCGCAGCAGCGGGGCGTCGATGTCATGCCCTCGTCCACCGGCAACGATCCGATAGTCGAGGACCAGAAGCTGGGATCGCCGAGCACGGGCACGGAGGAAGCCGACCTGAAGAGCTTCGCTAGGCATCAGCAGAGGGAGTACGACGATGAGCGGCCGATTGGTGGCGGTGTTGGTGGTGGTGGTGCTGGTGGTGCTGGCGCTGGCGTGGCCGCACCCAAGAAGCTGCAGAGACAGTCGCTCAGGAGGCAGTCATACAACGAGAAGGCGATGGCGAAGAAGAAGCGGAAGGAGACGCTGAGACCGCCGAGTGCGTGGAACGTGTACTGCGCAATCATCACCTTCTGGTGTCCGGACGCCGTTCTGCGGTGCTTTGGCAAGCCGCAGAAGGCGCAGGCGCGGGCGTGGAGGGAGAAGATGGGCCTGATCTCGCTCATCCTTTTGATCTGTGCATTCGTGGGCTTCCTGACGTTCGGATTCACCCAGGCCGTCTGTGGCAGTCCGACCGAACGGCTGAAGCCTATCGGACTCGATAAGGGCTATTTGATCATCCACGGACGGGCCTACAACATGAACACGATGACGCATCCCGCCGCCGTCGACATCCCGGCCGGAACCAACCTGCTGTACAATCTGCCAGTCGAGGGCGGGATCGGATACGGCGGCCTGGACATCTCGTTCCTGTTCCAGAACGTCAACGGCCACTGCAAAGGGCTGATCACGGCCGCCGACAATTCCGACGTAGTCACCTCCGCCAACGGGGATCTCGCCTGGTACTTCCCCTGCAAGCCCTTCCGGCCCGACGGCTCGTCGCAGCCAAACTCGACGCTCGGCGAGGGGCAGTACAAGGGCTGGGGATGCCATACGGCCGAGGCGGCACGGAAGGAGTACTGGAAATTGAAAGTGTTCGGCGACGTCTACTACAAGTGGGAGGATATCCGCAATTCGTCCAGGAACCTCGTCGTCTACTCTGGCAGCGTCCTCGACCTCAACCTGCTCACCTGGCTCGACCGCAGCCAGGTTACGTACCCGGCCAAATTCGACGAGACGCGGCTGAACAGCGCGCTGCGCGGAACCGATATAACACACCGATTCCAGGCCAACGACGAGAGACAGGTGGTGAAGTGTCTTCACGATATCATCAGAGTGGGGAGCATCGACACGGAAACCGTCGGGTGCATCGCCTCCAAGGTCGTCCTCTTCGTCTCGCTCGCTTTCATCGTCAGCATCGTGCTCATCAAGTTCATCCTCGCCCTGTTTTTCGGGTGGTTCCTCAGCTGGAGGTTGGGCGCGAACCGGGACGCAGCCTCGAGGAAGAACCTGAAGGCGCGGCGGAACGAGATCGAGGACTGGGCCGAAGACATCTACCGACCTGCGCCGAAGCTCCAGGACGCCAACAACGCCGACCGCTCCTCCAAGAGGGGCAGTTTCCTCCCCACTACCAGTCGATTCACCAGTCCGTATGCGGCCGATCGCCCCCAGAGCAGACACAAGCCGACGATGACGACGATGGGCTCGCAGACATCCAGCGGACGGCTTCTGGCCCCCGGCTCGAACCTGTATTCCCAAGGCAACGGATCGCAAACAAGCGTCAGCGGCATGAACTCGGGCGTGGGCTCGCAGCTGTTGAGTCCCTCGTACGGATCGGGAGCGCCGGGCGACAGATTCAGCCAGGTGTTCAGCGACGAAGGCAGTAGTCCTGCCGGCTTCGTCCACGAGGCTGTCGTTCCGCAGCCGCCACCGGAGTACCAGCCTCACGGATTCCCGCTCGCCCATTGCATGTGTCTGATCACCTGTTACTCCGAGGGAGAGCAGGGCATCCGCACCACGCTCGACTCGATCGCAACCACCGACTACCCGAACTCCCACAAGCTCATGCTGATCGTCTGCGACGGCATGATCATGGGTCACGGAGAAACGATGACGACGCCGGACATCATCCTCTCGATGATGAAGGACCACGCCACTCCGCCGGAGCGGGCCCCCGCGTTCTCGTACGTCGCCGTCGCGTCCGGTTCCAAGCGTCACAACATGGCAAAGGTCTACGCCGGATTCTACGATTACGGCGACGAGTCGCAGGTCCCCGAGGACAAGCAGCAGCGCGTGCCCATGCTTGTCGTGGTCAAGTGCGGCACCCCCGCGGAATCGAAGAAGGCTGGCAACAGAGGAAAGCGCGATTCGCAGATCATCCTGATGAGCTTCCTGCAGAAGGTGATGTTCGACGAGCGCATGACCGAGCTGGAATTCGAGATGTTCAACGGGATCTGGAAGATCACCGGCATGTCGCCGGACTACTACGAGATGGTGCTCATGGTCGACGCCGACACCAAGGTGTTTCCGGACTCGGTCACGCACATGGTCGGCGCCATGGTCCACGATCCCGAGATCATGGGGCTCTGTGGAGAGACCAAGATCGCGAACAAGACGGCCTCCTGGGTGTCGATGATCCAGGTGTTCGAATACTTCATCTCGCACCACCTCACCAAGGCGTTCGAGTCGGTGTTCGGAGGTGTCACCTGTCTCCCCGGATGCTTCTGCATGTACCGCATCAAGGCGCCTAAGGGCGGTCAGAACTACTGGGTACCGATCCTCGCCAACCCGGACGTCGTCGAACACTACTCCGAGAACGTCGTCGAGACGCTGCACACCAAGAACCTGCTCCTCCTCGGAGAAGACCGGTACCTGTCGACGCTCATGCTCAAGACGTTCCCCAAGCGCAAGCAGATCTTCGTGCCCCAGGCCGTGTGCAAGACCATCGTCCCCGACGAATTCAAGGTCCTCCTCTCGCAGCGCCGTCGCTGGATCAACTCGACAGTGCACAACCTCATGGAGCTCGTCTTGGTTAGGGACCTGTGCGGCACCTTCTGCTTCAGCATGCAGTTCGTCGTGTTCATCGAGCTGATCGGGACGCTCGTGCTGCCCGCTGCGATCGCGTTCACTTTCTACCTCATCATCATCTCGACGTACACTCGGCCGGTCCCGGTCATCCCGCTCGTGCTCCTCGCCATGATCCTGGGTCTTCCCGCCGTCCTCATCGTGCTTACCGCTCACCGCTGGAGCTATGTGCTCTGGATGCTGATCTATCTCCTCTCCCTGCCGATCTGGAATCTGATCCTGCCGTCATACGCGTTCTGGAAGTTTGACGACTTTTCGTGGGGCGACACCCGCAAGGTTGAGGGCGAGATTAAGGCCGACGCACACGACGAAGAAGGCGAATTCGATTCGAGTAAGATCGTTATGAAGCGCTGGGGCGATTTCGAGAAAGGTACATAACTCCCTCCCCGACAATTCCGGCAATTCCTGCAATTCCTTCTTCTTTTTTTTCTTTTTTTTCTTCTACTCCTCCCCTTACTGACACGCGCCGATAGAACGCCGCCTCCGCGCCCCGCCGAGCAACTGGGCACCGGATGCAAATCGTCCGGTCGCGCCGGGCTTGTATCCGCCGAGTCAGTATCACTCCGGCGGAGGAGGATGGCACCATTACTCCGAGAGCGAGTCGTAGTAGCTTGTTGGGGTAAACCCCAGATAAATGTCATGCATCTGTGGGGAAAGGGGGGCGGGGAGGTTAGTTGGAGGCACAAATAATACTTTGATATTGATACGATCTGATTCGATTTTTTCGAAATTCTTTTTTTTTTCCTCTCCTTTTGGCGAGCGGCGCGGCGGATTACTTCTAATTTGTTTTGCAGCAAATTGCACAGCGCTACTGTTCTGTTCTGTGAAGTTGGTGCGGTGGATAATATTTGCTTTTTTTTTCCCGCGGGGGGGTTTCGATTATAACCTGGATCGGGTTGGGGGGGTTGGGGGAGGGCAAATGTGAGATGAACATGTATCTACATTTTATTTTATTTTACTCTTCTTTTCGTTCTTTTCGTCTTTTTTTTTCCGCTTTCGTTCTCGTCTTCGTTTTAGCCGCACCATACATAGAAAGACGTGGGCTAACTGCCATCTACTTTACACATGTACATCTTACATACATAGTTATCATCCGCCCACCGTCGTGGAAGCCGTGGTGTTGGGTGTTGTGGTGCTGCTCTTCGCCGTCGGAGGGGGCGGTCATCCGGATAACTACATAGATACCGTATTATCTCACGTAAGAGGTACCCCAATTATTTGCTTTTTTGAGACTTGGCGGGCAATTTATTGCTGGAATGGAAAATAATTTTGATTTAAAGATAATAATTTAATTATTTGAAGCCGCCAAGAGTCACTTTATTACCTATTCGGGGAATATTTAGGGGGGTACCTCTTACGTGAGATAATACGGTAAGTATGCTGGGAACGTTTGCGTTAACCACACAAGCCACTCCGCTAGTTATGGATATTGTAAATAGATACTATATATCATACTCGCTATTATGATTAATACTGCAGTATATCTGTCACTGAAGGTGAGCAGTAAACAAAGGAAGGGATAAAAAAAGGAAAAAACCGGAGGACAACAGCGTCGGAGGGCTTCCCCCACTCCCCCCCCCCCCATATTCTGGGACGTTGCTCGACCCGTAAAGGCATTGGTCACTACACGCAGCAAGACATACACTTACATAGCTGTACTAGCTACCCCAGGCAACGAAACAGTGGTATGTAGCAATTCCGCTGAAAAAGTGATCTATGTATCCTAGGCAAAAGCTACATAGAAGGAAAAAAAAAGCCTTTTCCACTATCGAGGTTTGGCAGACCCCGCTCCCGTTTCCGTCGTGCATATATCGCCACAGCAACGGCGATAGTAGTGGGGTTGCAGATTTATGCTATGTGTAAGAACAGAGTCGAGAGCTGAGCATACATAATAGATATCTAGAGTAAAATCCGTCGCCAAGATGTAAACAAAGAAAATCATTGGTCAAGTCGCAGCCTCATGTCGCACCCTCACCTCATGTCTTGTCGCGAAAAGCGGGGCCGTGATGGCGCCGCCATGATATTCACACAATGTTCACGGAAGAGGAAGAGTTCATTTTTCTTTTATTACTTCTCGACTCCGGTCTGTTTTGCGTGCTCAACTCGGTCTCGAGATGGGATCCTTCTACGACGCAATCGCGCTCAGTGAGCAAAGAGTAGATAGAACGTAGATATCTACCTTCAGCTATCTCCTTCTTCCGGGAATCCTCACGACGTGACATCCAGCTTCTCACATCTGGCGACTGTGCACCCTTCTCCGCTTCAAACAGCTGACGAATATGCCGGAAGATCTCCTCTCCGCCCTGCCCATAGCGCCCAAAGCTGTTGATACAGAGCCGTGCCCAAGTGAGCTTTGCCTTGATCTGAAGAGAGACAGGCTCTCTTCCCAACTCCGGCTTCACCATCCACTCCACTATCCTCTGATAAGACCTCCACATCCTCTGCCGGTCGCTTGCTAATCGCAGTCTGTGAAAGCTACAGTGGATCGATAGGTGTATGACAGCCCGATGGGGAGTTGTCGGGGCGGGGCATAGGACTCGCACTTGAAGAGGCAGCGCCAACCACGAGAGTAACGTAGTCTGGTTCCTGCTACAGTTACCCGTTAAAAGTGTTCACCCTCGGATACTATGTCCCTCTTACCTGCACCATGTTGATATCTTTCTTTCTTACTTCCTTCCTCTGTGGAGTGAGGAGTGATCGGCAGTTATCTATGGAGTGAGTAGATATTGGCGACTTGAAATTGCCCCGCACTTTAGCGGGGGTCTGCCAAACCTCGATACGAAAACCCGAACGAGAAAAGGAGAACCTCTAGCTAAGCCGTTAACCTCCGCCAAGAATATGATATCAGTAACCGCTAGGCATTCCGATGTGCTTGGTGAGCCGTCGTCTCTGCACGGCCATGTTGCCGCCAGTGGGCAAGCCCAGCCAGACGAGGAGGGGCGCAGAGCTGGTGATCCTATCGCTGTAATCAGATTGAGTGATTTACCACTGACATAAGGAGCCCACGAGGGAGTGTTCCGGCGGCACTGCCTGTTTGCAGGGAATCCTTGAATAAATTGATTGCTCGTCGTAGATATAAGGCTTCAAGACGCATATCGTGACGAGCGATCGAAGAATCGAACAACCTTGCAAGATTGTTGCGTTCCCTGAACCCCCCCGCTTCAATATCGGTGCCCTGAACCTTCAAAAGCTAGGAAGTATGATAGACTTACGAGCGAGAGATCTCTTGACGGAGCTGAGCCAACTGCTGTGCCACCCACTGCATCGTTTGCTGTATTTCGCGAAGGGTCCGCGGCATCCCGAGCATCTGTTTCCCAAGATTCGCCAGCAGGGAAGTCTGGAATCAATGCAAGTTGTTTGGCCGAAACAGTTGCCGCATCGGCGAGAGATCTGGGAATTTTCCTGTGCCCCCATTTCTCCGGAGGTATGTTGAATCCGTTGTTGAATGTGATAAAAGGTCAGGTGCTAAGCGGGGAGATGAACTTGGATCAGGAGCACTAGGAGGACGCCGCTATGGGCTTATTTTTATTTATTTTTTTCAGTTGTGAAGCACCTCGTCAAATCTTCCGTCTTGGGATCACCTGCTGCTAATCCCCCTTCAGGACCGATATCGTGGTGTTGCTTGTTGCTACTGGATGTGCAGCTCTGCTGTGCTCGCGGATGGTGGGGGAAGGAGGTTCGTCTCTTAAGGATGCTCCCCCCAACACACATGACCGATGCCAAGCCTCACGTACACAAGATCTTACATACTTCATAAGTAGCTATGTAAGTACAATGAATGTACCTAATGTACATATGAATCATCGTTCCGCCACGGCTCAACCGGGGCGTGACCTCTATGCTCGGAACGTTCTGAGATTTGCTGCGTAAATCCTGGGGGTTACTTCCAGCGTTCCGCGTTCCAGTCAATAAAGACGGAGGGAATGGATAGCGCTGCCCGCCCTCCTCCATCGAGTGACCGCCAAGGTAGGGGCGATAGCCTCGATTCATCGCGATACAACAGGCCTACACAAATAAGTGGGCCATACACTACTTCGTGCACTAGATGTGCGTACTACAGTTACGTATGGAGATTACTAAAGGCTTAAAGCAGCGGAAACAGTTCGTGCGGTCCGTAGAGAAAAGAATTATTCCGAGCAGCAGTAGAACAAAATATGCGAGAAACTCCCAACTCCCAAGTAGCCCATCCAACGCAACCACGCTCAAATCCGCAAATAGGTAAAATGGTAATAAAATATAAAACAAAAAAAATCAGACCATGATCGCCCTCTCCGCTGCACCCAATCTCTTCCACCGTCCGCCTTTGACCTTCCTCTCCTTCCTGCCCAATCGCGTCCCTCCGTCGACCTCGACGAACTGCTCCCCGCTGCCCCCCTCCCGATCCCCATCCGCGTACCAGCCGACTCCCCTTTTCCGCTGCAACGTCATCATACCGCCGACGTACCGGTCGCAGTTCGCGACCACCACCTGCTCTCCGTCCGGCGTGAAGTCGAGGCCTCCGACCTCGCCCCAGAAGCTAACCGTCTGTGCGTGCCCCGTCTCTATGTCCACGAAGTGCAGCAGGTCCGCAGGCTCGGCCATGGCAAGGACCTGGCGGTTTCCGTTGCCCATTGGGGAGAACTTTAAGGTTCTACAGCCGGCCATTTTCATGGGGAAGGTTTTGAGCGTGGTCGAGAGGTTTCTGGCGTCGAAGATGCGGACTGTTTGGTCTTGGTTGCCGGTGGCGATGGTGTGCCCGTCGTCCGACCACGCCGCCGCGAAGCCGTAGTCCTGATGGCCGGTGAGCGTGAGCTCTGTGCGACCGCGCTCGGCGTCGACGATGAGGACATCTTTGGAGTCGCCCACGACGACCCTGAGGCGCGAGTCCGGAGAGGTGGCGCTGCAGTTTACGGCCCAGGGGAAGCGGTGGTGAGATGTGAAGCGCCGGCGAGGGTTAGCAACGTCGAGGATCCGGATGTGGTTGTCGTTACTGCAGATGACCGCTTGTGGGGTAGAGGTGTGCCGGGAGCGGATTATTTGGATGTGATTGGTTATCCCGTTTTCGTTGTCGGTTATCGTGCCGGTGATGGGAGGCTCCGACGTGTTCGCGTTGAGCGGCTTGAGACCGTAGGTGCCATTGAAACCCCCGGCCATCAGAACCGCATCTGCCCCTCCGCATGCTCCGAGAGTGGAGATGCGGATCGGGTAATAGTCGCCTTGCGCCTCGTCGCTAAGGTCAAGGAAGGGCTGTCGGACCGTATTTGTGACCGGATGGAACGAGGTGACCTGGTCGCCAGTCGAGAAGAATATGTTGTTTCTGTCGGTGAGGGCAAGCACGTTGCGCAGTTGGAAGTGCATCAGCCGGCATCGGAGAGTATTGTGTCGGAGGAATGTGAAGAATTCACGGTTCGACTTGATTGGCTTCTGCTGCAATCATTCTTAGTTGAACCCAGCCAGCGTCTGAAGGAAAGGAAAGAGTAGTATACCCGGGCCTCCCTGGGGAAATCCGGTATGTTACGGTAGTTGATATATCTTGCCTGTCTCCATTTCCTTGCCGCCTTCCTTCCCAGCTCAAGTTTGTCCCACTGGATCCCCTGGATGTCGGAGCCATTCTCCACGTCCTCCCGCGTGATCTCGGCAGGCCGTGCCCGCGACCACTCGGCGATGTTCAGGCCCTCCGAAGAAATGTGCGGTGGCGTGTGGCTACTGATGCGGTAGTGATCTCGAAACGAGGGCACCTGCGAGTGCCACAGCTGGCCACAGAAATTCGCAAAGTCCAAGTTGTACTTGTCCATATCTTGAGTCACCAGAGCATCGTCGAATACCACGTCGTTAGGGTGCTCATCGTAGTCATCAAAGGGGTTTGGGACGTGTGTAGCAACCAGGTTGACGAGGGTCGCGACGGGTGCCACGGTGGGGGGGTGCATGAGCAAGTCTGGGAAGAACGTCGTTGTGGTGATGTATTCGGGATAGGCGAAGATATGAGGATTGTTTTCGAGGAAGGAGGCCGGCGTGTAATTGCTAACGAACTCGGCGATCGGTGTGGGCATTGTAGGGGGGCTTGCCAGTGGGATGCCATCAGGGGGTAGATTGTCGAGTATGTACGTCACCTGCTCTTCCTCCTCGCCTTCGTCGCCGGATGCCGCTGTCGCAACATCTGAATAGGGGGAAGACGGCCCCGAGAAAGGAGCGGCAGATTCTGGGCCTGGAGGGGTGACGGGAGAAGGAGGGGCAGAGGGAAACAACCCGAATGCTGATATCGGAGGGGCGGGCTCATCTTCCTCATCGAGCTGCATCGCTGACGTGAGATGCAGAGCTGACGTCGACGGGACCTCGCTCTCGCCACCGCTCCCACCAGGAAGTTGTACAGACCCCGCCGGCGCGCCTCCAACGGGCGACACCGGTCGACTTGTGAAATTGCTTGGGTGAAGCTCGTCCACGGCCACTGCTGGCGACGGATACATGACTCCGGCTGGTACGCTGCACTCATCGATCTGCATGCCGAGCGAGGTGCCATCCCCTGGATCGTCGTCAGTCCCGGCTTCGATGTCTCCGTAGACAAACAGGCCCGAGTCCCTTCTGACGACGGGCGTTGTGTCCTGCGGCGTGACGGCAGCGCCCCCGAAATCCGAGTCCACCGACGACGAGAACTGGCTGCTCGAGGAGCCAAGCGACGGTGGCGATTGGAGACCGTCCTCCCAGCGGCTACCAGCAGCTGCGGTGTTCCAGATATTGCTGTCCGCGGCGGTAGTTGCGATGACGGCAAAGGCGCTAGGGGTGCCGCGACACAACATCGCAGCCTCCTCCCCCGCCCCACGCGCCTCCCCTCCCACCCCCGCCTCACCGTCAGAGCCAGCCGGCGCCCCTCCGACACTATCCCCGAAAACGTGGCGATCCGTCGACGGAGCAGCGCGGTGCGCCGAGCGAGCGCGAAGCGAGTGCGGCATGTGCGAGAATCCGTTGGTACAATAGCGAGCTATGCCGACGGGAATCGACGATGGTGGTGGTGGTGGTGGTGGTGGTGGTGGTGGTGGTGGTGGTGGTGGTGGTGGTGGTGGTGGTGGTGGTGATGGTGGTGGTGGATGTGGTGGATGTGGGGGCGTAAAGTCAGACGTTGGCGGATTAAGCGGCGTTTCCAGATATTCGCGAACGTGGAGTCCGTTGCTATTTCGAGCACCGGGACTGTCACTCGAGGACCAAAGTAAAGATGATGGCGTCTGTGCCGTGTGTCTCTCCGCTGTTGGGGATCTCAGGTGCACTGCTGGCGATGGATGTTGGTAAGCGCCGCGAGAATGCACATGCCCACCACCTTCTGCTTCGACGCGGGCTGCATCGAGGGCTACTGACTGGCGATCGTGCTTCATGTCGCTCCCCGCCGGCAGCTTCGTTGGGCAGCCGGCGCCCTGCCTCGTGTGCCGCTAGAGCAACACCTCCACCTTCTGCTTCTCTCCGCCTGCTGCCCATGCGTGGTCCGGATTGGCGGCCGTCGGCGGCCACTGCCACCAGCCAATCGCGGTGTCGTGCGGAGCTCCAGACATTGAGTCATATACTCTAAATAGTTATGCGCGTTGTCCCCTGTCCCCACACTGCCTGGGCATGGAAGTATGGTGCTGCTCAGGTCGGTCTGAGAGTTCCCGCCGCGGCCGCCAACAACGCACTTGTCGGTTGGCTCGGGCTGAGGAGGGGGAGATGGATGTGCGGTGGTTCGTGCGTATGTTGAGGTCAGGTAGAAGGACGGGGAGCAGGTGAATTCGTTCGGGGGATTGGCGGGCATGGCGGCAGGAATCGGACTCCGCTCCAGGTCGGTCGAAAGGGCTCGACTGGAGGCTGCCAGAGCATCCAGAATTCAAAAGCCGGTGCTGGCTGGCTACGTCATCCACGTTGCCGTGAGAAGCGGTCGAGAGAGAGATGGTGATGTACGATCGATCGTGAGTGCACGGCAGCGGGCAGCTCGGCAGCATTTGTAGGACAGTGTTGGTACATGAGCAATATTGCGGTCAGTATGATGTACTTTTGTGTCCCGCTCTGGCTCTGCGCGTTTCGGCGCAGCCACAGCTCGCCGGCCACACTCTTCGAGACACTTGATGCCACAACGATGTTGCGTGCACTCTGCAGGCCGCCACTGGCACTCATTCTGACGCTCCCTATCCCAACCTGGAGCTGCTGCACCGCCAAGCGCCTCAACTACCCCGAACTTCCGCAGCCGCTGCGACGGAACTCGCGCACGCAGACTTTGAACACCTCGCGTGACAACCGTGGAAATCCATGCCCGAGAATCTCGCCAAAGGGCCATCGAGAGCAAGTTTAGGTCAACCCCCCCCCTCGGGGCGGATAAACTCAAGTCATGAACTTACCGTCGCAGCAGCGTTGTCGGCGGCAAACGAGGTCACTGCTCGGTAACGACGACATCGTCCAATCCGACGGGCCAGCATGTTCACGGCTCGATCAGAGGGGCCGCGGCGCCCGGCGGCTTGCTTGGGCTGATGAAGTGCGGTCTGTCCGCGGCATCCCGTCGATCACGGTACGTAATGGAAAGTGTCCTTTATTCGAGTAGCTGGCGCAAGCCATTACAGCCAGTGGGCCCAACATGTGTGTCAAAACATCCCCCCGCAGGAGGGGACGATATCTCAGAAGCACATTTATCTGTGCTGCTACAAATCGCCACAACCACTGCAACAGCCCAGTTGGTCGTGGCGTGCTCTGGTTTCGCCGAAGCCCGATATCACCGGAGCATGCGGTGTGCCGCGAAAGCAGGGCAGCGTCCATGGCTTAGCCGCTATCACGGTCGACAGCACGGTCTTCACCCGACGGAGCCGCAAGACGAGTGACGGCTTATGAGAGCACGCTTATTGTTTGTGCACACATGCAAACCCAGTCAGGACCGCATGGTGTCTCGTCCCATGACGACAGCAACTGCAGCAAAACAACAATGGCTGCTCAGCAATATCAGAGGACGCTCGAGCCCCTGTCTCCGGCATCGCAGCGTCCATCCTCCTCGTCTGAACCTCCCTCCGACTCATCCAATCCATACCTCCCCTCGTATTCCCCCCCCCCCCACTGGTTCTCCGTCCCTCTCCGAAGAGGGGAATATCGCCGGCCGTGTGCTCACTCGTTCTGCGTCCCCAAGCCTCAAACCTAACCTTTTCCTCGAGCACTCTGCGATCCAGGAATGCCGTCATTATGCCTTGCGACGCAGCAAACTAACTCTACTCTGCCGATTCTCGTTGAGGAAGAAAAGCAACCCCGCATGCCATCAATCCGCAAGGGAGGTCATCCAGGGTTTAGGCGATTATGTCCTCGGATACGTGGCGTATCTCCAAGGCTCCCCATGCATAGCACAAGTAATATCAGTGGATCGAGATCTCATCAATATATATGTACGGAGGGCGAACCACTCCGCTAAACTCCAGCTTACGAGCTAGGGTCGAGCACCAGCTGCTCGCAGACACATCCGGGCGGAGAACAAAGAATTGGGCGCTTCCCGAGGAATTGACTGGTGCCGCCAGGCCAGACGAAGGGCATCTAGAGTACGGCCGTATTTGCTTCTTCTCCGCGAAGGACCAATTGCGATGAGAATTACCGCGCCAGGAGCAGGAATATTCCGGGAAAATCCAATTCCAGGAGTGCGATAGGTCACTTGCTCGGAGGAAAAAGGAGTACACGTATATTTGCGTTTTTCCCCTCTCCGTGCTCTCATTCAATTTAGTCTGTCAGCTGCAGGATCATAATCTGACATGGCCAATTCGGTCGGGTGTATTTCGCACCACATCTGACCCTGGATTAACTTCGACTGGAAATTCTCACGGTGAAAGCGCTGCAAATGGCCTTCAAATTGGCATTTCAATAAGTCTCCCGTATCGACTTGGTGTCTTGCGTTTCCGATTAAGCTGGATACGGGGCCAAGTCGCCGTGGGCCTGCATGCTGTATTATTTGGTTTCCGAGGACAGGAGTCTGCGCATTTTCGCTGGACGGCGGAATCAGCAGTAAGAGCGAGTGGTCGGTTATTGCGGGGGTAGGTATATGTCGACGACATCATCAGCCCCGCCAAGTCGTGCGATTGAGATTGATCATCGAGCTCCAGCTGTTCTGACCGTGTCTATTCGTTCAGTTTCATCCGTCCCACCAAGAACGCCTGCCCAATATGCAACAATTTTGCATGATGGCACCATATCACGAGAAGTTCCCCCGAGCCGGAAGACCCGCGGAGATCCGCACTGTCCAACCAAGCCTACACGTTGGCTGGAGTGTTGGCTGGAGTGAACTGTCTCTGTATGTGTCGGGTTATCCCGGCGGCGGGTTGTCAACCCCGATATCTTCAGCTTCAACGCAAGCATCGCAAGCGTTTGGGGTGGTCAGAGCAGCGTGGCTCGTGGCCAACTGAACCCCCGATGGTTTTAGGGGGCGGAGGGCCTTGGCCCGCCGATCCCTCTGTCCCCACCCCCCACCCCTCCTGATAGTTTACGTGTCTGTGGTCTTTTGGACGGCCTTCGGCCGACCACGGACACTCCCTCTGCATCAGCAGCACAATTATCGCGGCGATGGTGCAGACACAACAAAAACCCCGTTCCAAATGGCACCATAGAGTCGCATCGTGCGTATGCATGGCCGACTCCTTCGTTTCGAACAGAGGCTCGAAATTCTTCAACCAAGGAGCATCACGATGACCACCACCCCCACCACCGTCCCCTAGGTTGTGGCCGTGTTCTAGGCCCCCCAAATCCAGTTCCCTACTTGCCTGAACTCCGGGTTTCAAGAGGAACGAGCCTCGCTGCCAAGCATGAGGGCTGGCCCCAGGCTTTTACGTGACGAAGTGTCGATAGATAACCACTTTTCCGCTCTTCGCCGCCGGGGCTTTGCTTTCGTCGACGTAATGGATATCTATATCTCCCAATCTCAAATGCCCGCGGAGGTCACCACAACCACTCTGCTTCGACGCCAACAGATATACTGATACTGCATCACTGTGCATCACTCACAGTGACAAGCCACGAATAAATTCGTGCCGTTATTGCTCCTGGGGCTGGTATCGCACGCCGTAAAGACTTGTCGCCGAGCTCCGAGGGCAGCTCGTCTCGTGCTCGATCCGAGCCATCCAGTGGAAGACAAGGAGGATGCCGGCCAATGCGCGTTAGTGAGTATATAATATGTAGAACGGTGTTTGCAGCTGGGCCTAGACAGGAAATATGCGCGCGCAGGGTCCATTGTTTCGGCGATATTTGCGATCCCGTTCAGGCCCGGCTAACCAACGCATCCTTCATAAATATCCCGCAGCATCGACATCATCGATGGTCTCCAAGCGGAGGACGGGGCCCGGTTGGCTCGTCCGGCCATGATATGTACCGTGGACATACCCGTCCTCTTCGATGCAAGACAGCTTCCAGATCCCCGGCGCCTGACTGGGTGTTTGGCATGCTCTTTTCGCAAACCAGGTGGCGATTTTTCCCGTCTTTCTGCTGAATTATCCGTATGTACTCTACATAAGTGCGGAAATAGCGGGAAACCAGAGGGGTAGATAGCCTCATAAATGAGGGTTTCCCACCGTACTCTGTACCTGCTCGCACTCGCGGACCAGAAGTACATCGTGACGACAGTTCTTGCCTCCTTCACCAGCATGCGATTCCTATCTTCCTCCTCTTGCAAAACCTCATGTTCGAACGGATGCCTGCACGCATATACCTTCCTTGAAGCGGTTTCTCCCGACAACACCAGCTTCGCCTTTAGCTCTTTAGACGTTAGCGCAGCCTGGGCTACGGGTTAGGGGTGACGGACGAGCGCGGGGAACGCAACGTTAGTTCCGTCTGTGCTCAGGCTTGAATTCCAGACGAAACCTCCTATCAGACCTTCAGCTTCGGATACGATCGACCTGGAACGCGGTTCCGGTGACTGTATAATCGGTGAACGGAAGTTCTGTGCCTGGAATCTGGTTGGTGGGCGATAACATGCACCATGACTTCGTGAGGTTTCAAAAGGCCACCAGCTGACATCCTGTGCAGATGCCCTGCTCCAAAATTGGCCTTACCGGGTCCCAGGAGCCGGTTCTCGTCCCCCAGACCGCTTCCTATCCAGGCTCGTGGAAACTGCGCTGCGCGTTGGGAGGAGACTAGTGACACATCGATATCACCCTTCTATCGCCCTTCTATCGCCCTAGCCGGCCAGGGCAGAGCGCCGTCCGCTACATGTTCGGTCCCCGGTTACCTATCGTCTAGATGCTCCATTACAAAAGCCACCATACCCCAAACAGTCGACCGACTGGCAGGGCACTAGGAAAACTGGTATTTAGCGTCGCTTCTCGGTGGGATCTCGGACTCCTGAAGCTCACCTCCCAACCACTCGGCAAGAACAGCCTCAAGACACCGCTCCCGAGTTCCGACCTCTCTCAAGGCGCACCATCTTCTCTGGAAACCCTGAACCATCCCTCTCGCCTCCCCGGAAGGCTCCGGCCACATACTCCTGGGCTTAAATACATGGCCATCGAACCGGTGTCCGGTTGCCTCCTTGTCGGCGGTTCGTCCAGTGGGGGCAGCTGTCGACCAGCTCTTGTGGAGTCCTGGCAAACCTTTGCTCCACAAGTTCTATGCCCCCCCGCACAGCCTCCTTCCTCGAATCCCGGGTCGTGGGTGAGAGGAAATACCGCCTTGAAGATGCATTTCAGAATGTCCCATTTCATCGGTACCGATGTTGTCGAGATCTTCGGAGCGGCGGAGCTGGTGCGGAGCCCCAGTGGAATAGGTCAATCATCACTTCCCTCTGGTCATATTTCCTTTCTGGTAGTGCTAACTGTGGTTAATATACAGGCCTAGTTCGAGCGTTTATGTCTGGATCTCGGGAGCTTCGTCTACTTCGAATCAACTTCATACCTATGCCCGCCGCCCATCAGAGTGTGCAGCCGTTCATGGCGGCGTGCGGTATCTGTTCATACGACACACTATTCGGCGTTTACCGAGATACTCCCTCCTTCCGTCGATCCGACATCCGAATGTGCCGAGCTAAGCCCAACGACAACGACACGGCGCCCGACCGCCGCTCACTACGGAGTCTTTTCACGGTGCTGTTACGATACCTTCGATATGCGCTCATCTCAATCATGACTGAATGGTCTTCGAGCGTTATATGTGCAAAACGGCTTGACCGTCGGGACAGCCGACCCTACTCGAGTCGGTCGTTTGCTGTCGATAGGAAGTTTGAAGGACAACTTGATTCCCAATTTCGATCGGGAACGTCGACAGTTTCACCCCTCGATGAAACGACAATCCCTCGACCGGTTGTCACTCGCGAAGGCAGTCGACGCTCTCGCGATGCCGCTCGGCAATTGAAGGGCCGGCCTTCGGAGGCTCCAACTGGATCTTCGGTCCGTCAACACAAAGCGCAGGCTTTCACACCTGTCCAGAGTACTTCTGTACTATCCCCTCGCTCTTTCTTTTGGCCGCCTCGATTCCGTCCGTCGACCGTTTGCTCGAACCTCCGTTCTTTTATCCCTCTCCGATCCAGGGATTGCTTTCCTTCAGTCCGATCCCGCGACACTGGTTCGAACGACGAACGAGTCGGGGCTTTCCGCCACAGCTCAGTCTCCTGTGGCTTTGATGAATTCTCGCTACCAACCGCCGGTTTATCGTCAAAGCATGCGTTGCCTCGATCGATCAAATCCGAGATTCCGCATGAAAGCGCGATACTTGCGGTGAGCTGCAAAGGAGGGGAAGAACTATTCTTTCTCCAACCTCGGCCGAGACTGCGCGGCGATTCAAATATGGACTCCTTCGATTTCATCCAGCCCCGCGCGAGTTCAATCGTCGTTGTACACGTCAGCGGAGACGGAAAACATGTGAAGCGTGGTAGCGCGTTCAAGTCGCTCTATAGGTGGGGGCTATATACCTGCGATAGTGCTCTGGTTGAGCGCTTGCTGATGGCTCTTGCAGTGTTGGCGTCCACATGCGCAATTATAATTGCGTCAGCAAATCAGCTCTTCCTTCCGACAGCTAAGAACCATCAGCACAGTCGGATCGACCGGCTGCGAGACCCGGGGTCGACTTTGTTGATACCTATTCGCCAATGATCTCGCCGGTGCTGGGCCAAGACGGCCATGTGTTGATCACGGAAGGTTATCTGTAGGCGCGTTCTTTGGAACGCCGGGTGTCGAGTGCACTTCAACACTCCCGCCCGGTGGTGATGTTTACAGCATCACCAGTGACTACGGATATTCCTCCCTGCCTGCGCCTGGTGGTGTTGATGTTTACAGCATTTCCAGTGATTTTAATATTCCTTCCTGCCCGCGCTACAACAACGATGAACCGAAGAGCTACGAGCACCCTCACCGCAAACGAAGCATGCCATCAGATGGACCTTATCTCCCCTAACCACGCCCCTATGTCGAGACACGTGACCCGTCTCTGGGCCGTCGGGAGTCAGGTAGCCGGGCAATGCAAGGGCTTGCTTGCAATATACTTCAGCCACGGTTTCAACAGAGAAGACAACGCTTACCCACCCATACGTTATATGCACGAAAATAGCCCCCCGCAGACGAAGAGGAGGAGTTGGGGGACGTCGATCAGGTTAAGCACTCCACGAAGGTCGTCCGCTTCCCTCCGCGCTGCGTCCACCCACCCACATCATGTCCGAGGCACCACGGCGCGACGGTGCTCGCTACAAAATTCAAGAAAGAAAAACAACAAAAAAAAAGAAAAAAACCGAATGCATCTGGCCACTGTCCGGCCAGCTGTGGCATCATAGATGCCGAATTGCAGAGGAGACGAGGACCGTTCCTGCGTGCGCACATTGAAACGCCATCCGACCGCATCCCGAGCCCGCTCGCTTGTTGTATATAAGGGATTGGAGCTCCGCGAGTGGAATTTTCCGATTGGAAGAATACTGGACCGTTCCCGGTGTGCTGTTGGTTGTTATGCATCATCGGCTTGCCTCTATCCTATGAAACTTCGATCTGCGTCTTCAACGAGATGAACCGTCACTACTACTGTCGTTGCCATCCGTCCTCGCCGCAATTATTAGATAAGATCCCGTGTGCTGTTGGTTGTTATGCATCATCGGCCGGAGACCGCCTGTCTCCGTCCCACGAAACTCGAGCTGCGTTTTCAACGATACGAACTGTCGCCGTCTTTTGGCATCCGGAGAAGGGAGCCAATGTCACAGTGCAGGTGGGGAGCTCTGCAAGTGGATTCTCAAGGCTGGACGGATCCCGTGCCCTGTTGTCGACGGATTACTTGCCCAACCAGTGAACCGCTTCACTGCAGCGTGCAGCGAATGATGGTCAGTACACAGTCGCCGCATTTACTCCCCGCTCGTATGTAGCTGTGCTAACTGCCGTCCAAGAGATAGCCATCATCTGCACACCTGGGAAATGGCACGGATTCCGGACCGCAGCCAGTCCCGCAAAGGGGCGGGATGTGGAGAGACGGGGGCCGCCGCCAACGGGGAAAGCTGCACAGAGCTCGCCCAGGATTCTCCGTCAGTCGGTTCGCAGGGCGCATCGAGTGGAGCCAGCAGGGATGCCGCATGCAGGGAAGGAGCGAACTGGACAGTGGTAGTTGCCGCAGTCAGCGAGACATCCACCACCACCAGCTCCTCGGGCCAGAGGGGACAGGAAAAGCCAGCGATCAACGTCCTGTTGGGCGATTGCGGCGAGCATGCGCATCGACGATTGAGCGCATATCGCTATCAGCCCCAATGCAGGCTGCATCGCAATTTCCGCGCCGGACGCAGTCCTGTGCGACACGTGCCAGTTTACCCCGCACTCCGGACGGCGTTCACCATCCTGCCGAATCGCACCGAGCTGGCGGGCGGCGGAGGATCTATTATCTCCCCCATCCCTCTCCGCATCAACTCGGTCGCTTCCCTCGACGCTTCTCCCGATTGCCAGGAGAGTACGGAAAGACTGATCCCTTCTGCGTCGATTCTCCGATGCACTCTCGGTGCTGAGCTGATGGGCAGCGCGTCAACGCTTGACGACCCGTTCGATCCGTTCTGTGCAGGGCTGTCACGAGGTACCACTACGACATACGGGCTCGACATGTATCTCTTCTCGCCACCTACTTCGTTCTGCTCTCTGAATCCGTCGGGAATGGAACTCCGCTCGAACGACCCGCGTGTGGGGCTGACAACTCACGCCTTGGTGATCGAGGGCACTCAGATGTCATCGCGCATTTCGAAGAAAATGGTCTCCGTTCGCTCCCCTGTCCGCCGTCTGAGCGGCCTCCTCGAGGAATTCATCCCTCCGGTATGGCGTACCCCTCCCGTGAATCGTCAAGTTCCTCCTGCTGATGGTTTCCGACATTAGAGGGAGTGTGTGCTCAATACCCAATCGACCGCTTCCTGCGGTGCAGCCCAAGAGGCCAGGAGTCGACGAATCCGAGGACGACCCGACACCTGTGTTCAGAAGATGGTAAGTGAACCCTACCGACCCACATCCCCCCCGCAGTACTGATGGCTGTGGTTAGATATGTCTGGATCCAAACCAACACGAACTGGCGCCCGCCGTCGGATTTACACCAACACCCCGTCTCCCGATCCTCCTCGCTGCCATCCCACGCTACAGCACACGCCCAGAGAACCGAAAAGACAGTCGAGGCTCCAACGTCCAGACGACCGAAACCTACGAAACCCTACGACCCCGTGGTAGCACTTCGCCGGTGATAACGAGGGCACAGCAGGCTGCCCATTCTGCGAATCCAGGTGGTCGCCGGCTGGACCGAATGCCAATCGCCCGCTCGTCTCAAGCCACCGATCTCCTGGACGTCGGTGTTTTGTGGACCGATCCTTTCCCGCCTCAAAGCCGAGCACAATCACTTCCTTCGGGTTCAATCTCCACTCGTCTCCTGTTTGTTCTCTGTCCTGGTTATCCCGCGATTTCCGGTTGATCGTGAACATTCGAAACAGACGGAGCCATTGGTCCTCGTGGCCGCGCCTGTCACTCGTCTAGTCGAAAGCACACTGCCCTGCCAATCACCGGCGGCAGCCGTTGGGACGGAGTGTACAAGGCCACACGCAATCTATGATCAAACAAAGGCGGTAGCCGTTGTCGCTTCTCGGGGTGCTTCGGTTGATCTGGGAGTGTGGTTGTTGCGAGGCCTAGCTAGGTCGCATGCGATTAACGGTGGAAAGAAGATCAAAAACCGAAAAGAAAAAAATAAAATATAAAAATACGCCCAACCGGGAAACGGGTGGTCGGTCAGCCATGGAAGCCGTCGACGCTGAGAAGACCAACGCGGTGGCCCGGCTGCTAATCGAACCCGCAGACCCGGGGGTGGTGGTTGTGAGACGCCACACGTTCCTATCGAGGCCGTGCCATCCTGGAACCCCAGCCTAGCGAACGGCTCCTTTTGACATTCGGAAGAGGGCGACTCGCTATCGATCCCATCCGACGAAGGTTCCCCTCTAGCAGACTCCAACACTCGGCGCTGAGCAAAGACGGCTCATGCTCCGAAGCTGTGCGACACCCCCCGGGGCGCTCTCGATGCGTGGTTGTCGCCGGGTCCGGGCTTTCGCCCGGCGCGGACGTGCCGAACGGCTCCTTTTGACATCGCTTTCTCCGAATACGACGAGGGATCGCATCTGTCGTGTTCCCCCCGCGTTGTTGCTGCGGTGGTGGTGTGGGAACACGTAAGGATATTGTGGTGGTAGTGGCTGATGATTGTGCTTTCTGTACATATCTCTCCCTTTCGTTGTGCCAAGTGGCGCGGTGTTGATTGGTGGAGGAGTGAAATGAACGAGATGCACCGCTTTAAAATATGTGCCCCGCTCTGGTCCCGACGATTGTGACTGGACAGCGCGAATGCTCGTGTCCGGATTCGTGACGTAGGCTTGATCCGTGAATATGTAGAGTATGTAGCCCTCCCAATCCAGCAGCATCGGGCGATGCGCGCGTCAAGACCGAGTGCAAACACTCATTTCCCCTCTCTGTGACACAACGACCCACTCGCTTCGAATCCCCGCGTTCCCAGTGGTGGCTGACCGAGCAGTCCCGCTCAATCTCCCCCTGCAGGAAAATCTCACCATCGGCTTCACCCCGCCATCACATCCCCATCCCACCCGACCCCACCCGACCCCACCACCAGCACCTACCAAACAACCACCAAGATGTCGACCCCGACGACAACGATCTCGGCCTCCAAATTCCGCGGAGTATCATCCCCCCCCCCCCTCCGCTCTCTCCCGCCATCTCATCCGGGACCAACTGACCGGATCGCAGGCGACGGTCGAAGACCTGGACCTGGCGCCAGCGCTGTCGATAACGCCGGCGACAGCGATCGCGAGTGCGCGGGCAACGGCGTACGAGCGGGACTACAGCCAGCTGACGGTGGTGCACGGCACGACGCGGGCGCTGCTCGGGTACGTGAGCGCGGCGCAACTGGCGACGGGCGACGACGCCGCGCCCGTGCGCAGCGTCATGAACCGCTTCGACCGGCGGCGCGAGAAGGGCTACAAGATCATCACGCCGGCCACGCCGCTCGAGGAGCTGCTCGCCTTCTTCGACCGCGGCGAGGACTTCGCCGTCGTCACCGATCCCGGCCGCAGGTTCGTGCTCGGCGTCGCGACCAGGCTCGACCTGATGGAGTTCCTGAAGAGGAGACCCGAGTAGCGTGGGGGGGAATAGTTACTGCTCTGGGCGGGTTGGATGCGGCTGTCTGTCCTGTTCCCTGCGATGTGCCATGCGTGACGCGACGTGATCGTGATCGTGGTCGTGACGTGCGGAATGCCCCCAGCTTAGCCCTGCCATAGACCCCCTCCCCCCCAATCTACCCAGCCAGTCCCAACACGCGGCACTTCGACTCCAGACAATCAATCGAACTTCCGACAATTCGTGCCCTCCGACTCCCGAGACGGACTCCCGAGAGCTGAGGGAATTTGGGAAATATCTACCCCCCCGGCCATCGTCACCATCACCCGTCCACCGCCGTATCTAGCTGCAGCGCGGAAGTTTTTCTTTGCTTTTACTTTCCTTCACTTTTTTTTCTTCTTTTTTTTTTCTGCGGAGGGGGGGAGGGGAGACTATATACCTCGTTTCAGATTGACCACGAGGCATCTCCTCCATTCCTCCATACATATCTACATAGTCTACACACTCACTGCACATAGCGGGTGCGGGGTGCTTACAGCATACCCCAGAGTCCAGAGCCCACTCTTGGCTCGACCTGAGCACAGTGCGAAGTAGAGTAGATGGTGCATATGTAGCTTCGGACCGTGTTTGCCCTGCGACACCCACTTGCAGCCCGTCACATCGTATCGTGGGTCGGCGGTTTGCATATAGTTATAGGTCCGCCGGAGATTGTTTGGCGGTATGCGCTGTTGTGCTTCTACCTCTGGTGCTCAGCTGGAGCTGGACTGCGATGTCCAGTTGGGGGATTTTGGACTGGTGATTTTTGGGACAATATAGCCGTCTAAGTGTTTGGTCCGTCTGGCTTGTGTTGGAACGGCTTTGTTGCTCACGGGAGAGGGGCGGGGTAGCGTGAGGCATGGCATTTGGTTACGTGGAGAGCACCCTTAGGCAAGAGACAAAACTGCCTTCAACCTTCCCCCCAACCGTCCGAGAAGCACGCAGAGCGGCACACCCAGAAGTAACAAGAAACACCACGATATCGAACACAGGACGGCCCTGAAGGAGTATGTAAACAGCGGGTATGGTCAACCTCCCCCCCCCCCAACATAGTGCCCCCGATCGATCTGAGCTCATCTCCTCGCTCAGTGCCCCGACCTTTATCGTATCCAACCATACCTCCGGAGAATGGCTCAGCCAAACTTCCTGATTCTTCCCGATGCAGCAGCTGCTTCAGCCCAGCCCAGCAACCTCGACTGTTTCCAAACCCTCCCTGCACTGGATCTTGGGGAACAGATGCTGCACATGCAGCAGACTCTGCCCGAAATACTCTACAACAGCAAGGCCAGCGGCTGGGAGAGCTCCGTCAAGAAATCTCCCGCTCGTATGTACATAAGTCTGCTTCTTAGTTTCGAGGGTTCGGTGGCCAATATTGCAACAATCTTGCAAGGGTGCACAATTCCTCGGTCGTCCGTCACGACATGCGTCTTGAAGTCTTGTATGGCTTGAGCAACCAACCTATTCAAGGATTCCCTGAGACAGGTGCTGATATCGAAGCACTTGCTGGTGAGCTCCCTGTGTCGGCGGTACATCGATCAATCTGATTGCAGCGATAGATCACGAGATCGATACCCTCCTCGCCCAGCTGGGTTTGCCCATTGATGGCAACGTCGTCGCTCGGAAACGGCGGTTCGTATAGTGCTTGCTGGTATCCTATTGCCGGTGGAGGTTAGCGGCCTTTGCGATTGGCTGGACGTTCTCCTTTTCCTCGTTTGGAGGTTGGAAAAAAACTCTTACGGTTTACTCTATATCTATGTACTGGCGTATTGGAGAGTAGATTGCCTTGCTTTTTTTACCTTCTCCGCGGCTATGTAAGCAAGATATTTGGGAAAAAAAATGTAGTTGAGAAACCCCCACGCAGCCCGGTACTGTCGCGGAAATACACAGCCACACAGAAGTAAAGCAACTAACATTCACTGGGTAATACTCTAGGTATGCCGCCACCTCGGCCACTGTCTTTCCCTCAGCATGGCGCAATTCCTCCATGCTGTCCAGCGAGATGGGTTGCATTGGTGCAAATCCGACTCTCACGCGACATGTCGGCAGGCATGAAATCAACTGGAGCCTTGTTAACCGCGTAGATATCTAGACGGCAGTAACCGCGTGGCCACAGGGAACGCCGGTATGTGCCCTGCCGTCTGACGCAGGAGCAGGTGTAGATATGTATGTAGTCTGACAGGTTCACCGTAAACCGACGTTGATCGGACGATATAGATACATATATGTACGCCGATCGTCGATCTGAGTTCCCATAGATGCATAGTTACGAGCCACATAATTATATACCCTGCCCATAACTAGCACTAGAGACTCGTTCGGCAAGGAACAGCCCCCACGAAGCAAAAGCCTCATTTGCGATGAGCTTCGAGGCGGATTGTTGTCTGCCAAACTCCTTGCTGTAGTCTAGATCTCGATGGGCATTTGGAGTACAGGTAGGTCACGCTCCTCCTTGATATTGCGTTTGCCGGTTCGGTTAGAGATGGGACATCAGTTTTATTTCACGTCCATAACTACGCCTGTTAAGACTATGCACGGCGAACGCCAACAACAACCCATATCCGTCCACGAGCCCAGATATCTAGCTATGCGGCTCTCCCTGTGGCCCTACTTGGCCTAGTCAACAACAATACTCCTATCTACAGCAAATCACCACCATCTTCCTCTCCCTCCGCCAGCTCTGCTTCCACCTCCACCGATCCGTCATCCTCCTCCTCAAAGCCATCACTTCCTTTCTCCCATTCCTCGTCTCTGGCCTTCCGTCCCACATCGGTATGCAGTCTCCAGAAACGTAAGTATCGCCGCAGTACAGCAAAACCGATCCCGTCTGTGATCTGACTTCCTGCCATAGCGCCTGTTGCTGCTCTCGCTATGCAATGCATACCTTGGACAGACGCTCACGTGCTCGAGCAACCCCAGCTCTGTGGCACCACCAGCACGTATATATCGTGTTCTCGGCTTCCAATCCACTTCAAGCACAGCCCTTTAGGGGCATGTCCGGTCTTCAGACGGAAATAACGAGATGCTATCCCCTTCTTTGCCGCTGCTGGTGCTGGCCCTGGTCGGTTCTTCCGCCACTGGCGGCACTTCACATTGTGCCTTGGGTTTGGCTATTCGTGAGTAGGCCCAACCCTTCGCTTCCCTATTTCTTCTCTGCCACCTGTCTGGGGAGGTGTGCCAAGGAGACGGGGGGGGGGGGCATACGCCGCGGCCGATTGTCGATGGTGAGCCATTGTTTCACACCACGCTCATGCGGTTGATCTGCAGCAACTTTTGCCCATTCATCCGCTTTCCCATTGCCTGCGGTCCCCTCGTGGGCAGGACACTATCGAATCTCCACTGGACGCCAGAATACACGTCGTGCCTGCAGGGCAAAGATCTGTCCCGGACCCGACGTCCAAGGTCTGCATCCGTGAAAATCGGGGATTTTTAGAACCCGATGTTGTTTCCGACCAACACGTATGTAGCGCAGCACGCTCTGCATCGTATGCCTCCTGGTTGCATCCCAGGCGGACTGGTCAGGTTCGACACGGTTCCTACAACGAGAACGTTCGGCGTCCTTTCCATGCTCCTCCATTCTTTCTCCGCGCGGCAGCATAGCCCGCATGCACCACCTTCAGTACGCGATGCATCCGTCTCACTGCCTCTGCCTCTTCCTCTTCCTTCGCCACCTTCCGCTCATCCACCGTGATTTAGGGGTGGATGGATGCACAGGTGTCCAACGCCGCGCAGTCGTTTATGCATATTTTGTCACGGCGCTTACTTGCCGTGGGACATGCACTAGCCGCGCGACGTGTTATCTACTGCATACTTACCCAAGTAGATAAAATTGCATGGGATAAAAGCCGTTTTTTTCCCCTGCATCATGTATGTACTACATAATAGTAGCGAAGCCAGGGGCGCGGCGGAGTATGTACATAGCTTGTGTGGTTAACGCAAGCGTTCCCAGCAAATAAAGACTGTGAAGCACCAGCTAAGATTCTGTCTTTATTGGCTGGAATAATGCGGAACGCCGGAAGCAATTCCTCGGATTTTCTCAGACCGTCCCAGGCGTAGGGATTCTGTACATATGCCCAGATCGTCGCAATTGAGCCTTGGCGGAACGATATGTATTGTGGGGTGAGGCTTGCCCCCGGTCGCGTTGTGCCTCTAAATACCCAGGTACCTAGGGTACATAGCATCCCCGAACTTCCTTTACCCTTCCCTCACCCATCCGAGAAACAAGCTCAGCAGAGCAGAGCATCGGCCCTAAAGGAAATAAGCGGCGGATACATAACAACTATGAAAAAAAAAAGCAAAAACCCCCACAGTGTCGTCCTCCTAGTGCTCCAGATCCGAGTTCAGTGCTCGACTTTCACCACACCCAACAGCGGATTCAGCACACTTCCGGTGAAGGTCTCAACGAAGCTTTTCGACCCCCTCCGATGCAGCAACTGCCCCATCCCAACAACCTGCACCGACGCTAATCCCCCCCGATACTGTGGGAAAGCCGCCACCGATCAAGCAGTACCTTCACGAAGTACAGCAAAAGATGCAGACAGCAAGGCCAGGAGCCGGCACAGCTCCGACAAGAGATCTCCCGCTCGTAAGTCTACTTTTTTAGTTTTGAGGGTTCAGTAACCAATAATGGGGGGTCCAGAGATCGTAACAATCTTGCGAGGGTGCACAATTCTTCGGTCATCCGTCACGACATGCGTCTTGAAGTCTTTGTATGGCTTGAACAATCAACCTGTTCAAGGATTCCCTGAAACAGGTGCAGATATCGAAGCACTTGCTGGTGAGCTCCTTACGTCGGTGGTACATCAATCAATCTGATTGCAGCGATAGATCACGAGATCAATACCCTCCTCGCCCATGCTGGGTTTGCCCATTGATGGCAACGCCGTCGTTCGGAAACGACGGTTCATCGAGTACATCGGCTTGCGTAGCGTTTACCGATATCTTATTGCCGGTGGAGGTTAAACGGCCTTCGTAGATACCGCCGGCATGAGTACGAGCGCATTAGTTGGAGGATAGCTTGCTTTTGCTTTTTTTTTTTTTGTTTACGACTGCACCAGGCTTGTGTGGGGTTTTTTTTCAAAAAGCTAGGGCTTATCGATACAGGAGCATGACTGGATACATGATTTGACCCTGGTACTATGTATGCAAGGCAGTGCTAAGAACCAAGCAATTGTAAGATTTTTCAGATCAATGAATTACGTAATTCGGAGGTTGCCTTAGTGATATCGTAGTTGAATGAATGCGCAGCTAAATTGCACTGCGCAAACCTTCCAGCCAGCATCCGGGAGAAATACCAGCTATGGATACGGCATTGCCGACAATTTCTCCGACTTCGACTGCGAAAGTTGCCACAGAATTTAGAATGCTGTACTGAACCGGCAGCAATCCACCACACAGAGACCCCTAGCAATCGTTGAGAATAGCAGGCTATTGCAGTAGGAGAGTATGTGAGCGAGCATGAGTACAACAACATTTGAACATAAAGGACCGGGGTGAGGAGAAGAAACAACAAGACTTTTGCGAGAAAATGAGATTATGTATACATACTAAAGGAAGTGTATCGCATAGGGGTTCCACCACCAATTATCCTCAGACTTCTGTACGAAGTGCAGACGTTCATCAGCTCCTCTTTATTTGGTAGCAGCCACCTTTTGCTCACTCAATACGCTTCCCTTCTCCACCTACGAGCCACGCTCCTTTTACAATTAAACGTATCAGTGCATCCGAATCAGCCAAATCAAGAAGTATAACTGGGTTAAGTAGTACACCCCCCTCGCCCCTCAATCGATTCGTCTGTGCTAACTCTACTGGCCCCGCTGATAGAAACACCTCAATCAACGTTCCTTGTGAGAAAGTGCTTATTTGACCTTACTTCCTGCTATCTTTCATATATCTGGTCTCTATTACTTGAACATGCTAGTTCTCTCTCGCTCTCCACTCTCTAGAATTGTCATGAGTATGGACTATCCCCTGGTTGTCATCGTATTCGTTGGTTGCTGACAGCTTTACCTACAAACCTTAGGATATCATCACATATCTGTATCCTGTTGCCGGACCTGGTGCCACATCAGGCTTGCGTGCTATTTGGAATGCTGCGAGTGGATGACTTGCACACTACGAATAAAACAGTTGGGAAGTGTGTCGGAGAACTGAGGAGGGTGAGGAGGAGTATGTCTTACAAAGAAATAATGCAATCCTGAAGCTGGACTGCGAGCAGCCGAGGCCCCGGGAATACTAGGAATTGCTATGTATGTACATACATAGAATACAGCTTTATGTCCAGTACTGGAGAGAATTCCGAATAGCGTTATATGCGAATTGTTATGAAATCCGAGATGGCAATCGTATTGATACGAGAGCAATATCGGACCACTGAATAAAAAATGACCACATCATTCCCGCACCGTTACCAGCTTTTTTCTTTTCTACTCGAGTCTTTTGACAGCGGCTCCCTGCAGATAACGCAATTCAAAAGTTGCAATACTGATAGAGCATCAGCGCCGTAGTCATTTGAGTATTGTGTCTTTGAAGTCCAATTGCACGACAGTAACTACCTCTCCAGCAGTATCGAGATTCGGTTGTTGGTTAGCAACGGCACTAGCATAAGGCCACCGATCTATGATTGCCGTAGATATCTGTTCAATTACGTACTGATTTAACAGCCGCTACACTACTGTATCGCCATATCTAGAAGTATTGTGATTCAAATTTTCATTTGATTACGCGTGGTGGACGGACCGTCCGCGGGAGGGGCGGTGTGAGGAAAGAGGGAAGATGCTGCTGCCGGCAGCAAACATACTTGTGACGCCGGGACGCCAAAGTGCCAAGCTCCCTCGCACCTTGGCTTCCCCCTGACATGCGGTTTCCCTTACATACAGGACTCATCACTATTTATTTTACCCGCCCCCACCTCACTATCAGCTGTTTGAATATATTTTTCTTTACGCGGGAGTTTGTGTTTTTTTCTCAGACTGGAGGGATTGCTTACTTGGGGAAGGGTTTTTTATTCGGTTTTTTTTTTTCCCATCGATGTATTGTTACAAAAAACGGGAGGCAAATCGTACTGGAGCTTGGCGTAGGGAAACTAAGTCCATGGTCAACCTTTCGATTCAGCAACTGGTGATCGAACACGAACCTCGACGAGTGACACGACGACCCATCATCCCGAGCGACGAGCGAGCATCTGCGAGTATCTACGACAGTACGATAGATACGGTCTTTCGACGAGTACCACAATAGGTGACAACACCGAGAAGCAAGCGAAGAAGCGAAAGTCGAAGTGGACTACCTCCTATTCCAACATGTCTACTTCCGACGCACAGAAGAGACTAGGCTTTACGTTCAGGACATTCGGATCTCAAGCAATTCCGGTCGGCCGTATGTTGGGGGAAGCTAAGGGTGGGATCGAAGGTCTCGGGATGGATGCGATTCGGAGGGTCAAGGAGAAGTTGTATGACTTGATGTTGGATCATCTCGAAATTGAAGGCTATCCTACGGAGGCGGATCCGGACTTTAAAGAAGCCAACATCAGCGACTTGGTTCTCTTCGTCATCAGTCCCATAATCTCCGATTTCAAACGCAAGACGGGGACGCAAGGTGTCCTTGCTGAGAGAGAAAGAGGTGCTCTCCCGAGACGGCGAGACAAGCGGTTATGAGGAATTTGTTGTGGTGGACACGATTACGGTGCTGGAAGAAATGTTTGTATTTGTCATAGAAGCAAGAAGATCTTCTCTTGGAGAGGCAATGAAGCAGTGCTTGCTCGCCATGAAGATGTGAGAGACAATAACGGCGGAGGCAGGGTGTACGGGTTTGTTACAACTGGGGAAAGTTGGCGAATGCTTAGGTACGATGGTACATCTTTTGCACTCATAGAGAAGATTGAAGTGCTGTTTGAAGGAATGTATGGAGACAAAGAAAGATGGATGAGCGACTATTCCGTTATTGTGGATTGCATGAACGTCGCGCTGAGCGATGGAAGTTTTTCCTGTTAGTAGTAGGTAACCAATTTGCGATTCTGATAACACGACACCGATGGTTGAGGTGAGCGGGTTTGATTTGTTCGGCGATGAACAAAGGTTTCGATCGCACAGTATGGCGATTCTGCTGTAATTTATAACTTATCACTGATGTATATTATTATGAATTTGGGGGATCGTCAACGAGTGAAGTGCATACCTGACCCGGAACGCAGTGAGCATTGGCGGAACGATGACGTAGAGGTGTGGCACAGGGTTAAGCAGCGGGTATCTAGCGTCAGGCTTGGCCACCGTCGCGGGACACCTGGTTGAGAGACGACGTCCCTCCACCACCCCCCATCCAGCAACCAGCAATCGAACAACAATATCGAGTGGCGCAGCGAGCGAGCATCCACGGATACCCACGAGAGGGTACGATGACAACGCCGAGCAGAAGAAGAAGCGAGAGTCCAAGTGGGAAACTTTATATCCCAACATGACGATAGCAGATGCAGAGAAGAGACTAGGCATCAGGATTAAAAACATCTGCGGGGTGCCAGTTGAGGACCTGTTGGCAGAAGCCAACTACACGATTGAAGAAGAGGACCCGGCCTTGAATTCCAAGGACAAGGTGTACAACCAGATCGTGCAATTTCTTGTTATCGAAGGATACCCTTCGGAAGAAAACCCAGACTTCAACATCAACGACTTGGTTTACGCTACCATCAGTCCGGTAATCTTCGATTTCATAGGCAAGACGGGACGGAATGGCATGCAGCTATTGAGGGAGAAAGAGATCATTTCCGTGGATTCTGAAACAGGAGGTGTGGAATTTGTTATGGTGGATCAAATTTCGGTGACGGAGGAAAAGGTTGTCTTCATCATCGAGGCAAAACGAACGCCCATTGGACAGGCGATGGAGCAGTGTCTACTGTCGTTGAAGGATGCGAGGGATGGCAACGGCGCAGCCGTTGTCTACGGCTTCGTCACAACGGGAGAGCATTGGCGAATGCTCAGATCCGATGGTACATCGTTTCTGAAGTCACGCATGATCACTGTGGTATTTGATGGGATGGAGAAGAAGAAGGAGCCATGGATGAAGGAATGTTCCATGCTAGTGGATTGTTTGTTTGCCGCATTGAGCAATGGAGGCGTGACTACATGTGAGTATGGGTTTTCCACGGAGATGTTTATGAAGTCTAATTTAATTCAGGGAATACTACTATCGTCCAAGAGGGATGGGGCGGAGCCTCATGTAGCGAAACGGGGTGATTGTTTACTGGAGGGAGGAAATATTTTTATTTATCGATGTACTATAGTACTAGATATGAATACAAGGAGCCCCATGAGCGAAGCAAATTAGAGGGCGAGGCCTTGAGTGAGCGGAGCGAATGTTGTATCATCACCACCGTCACCTGGTCGCCGCCATACTCATCGCCATTTGCAATCGCACTCAGCGTCGTGTCGTACTCATCGCCTTCCTCCAGTTTCTGGCGCTGAGAGCTGTGCTAACCACGTCAAAAAGAGCATATACAGTGGGTGGATGCGACGATGGACGCTATAGATGGGCGTGACCATGGATGCTGGATGCTCTCATGTGATGTACGATACCATATAGTTAGAGCTGTAAGTTAGACAGGAATAGAACTGCATTGAGCAGCCACTACTATGCTTAGAACCGCGTTGTACCCGTCAGGCGTCCCCCAGTGTCCTATCTATATAGACGGAAGCTGCATCTGGACACCGAGATGTGGCGCGAAGGCAAATTGATTATATAGAGCTTGGCTTGAAGGAAAATAGGTATAAGTACGTAAGCGAGTAGCCCCATTAATAAAGCTCCCCCACCCACCACGCGGATAGTTACAGCACAGTGGTAATTCACTCAATAGAGGCGTTCCGCAACTCGACTTTTTTTGAATTGCCTGACTCAATTGCCTGACCAAAGCTCTACGCGTTCAAGAAAGAACGTCAGGCCATTTTTCGTAACGATAACAATGCAACAAGCCGCTGTAACCCGGAGAGTATTATGTTTATTGCTACGGTAAGACCATTTCGGGAGATGTATCATATGAAGATCATCTAGTATCGAACAGGTCCTATTGAGCTCCGCAATGAGCCATGCACGCTGTGTCTGTCGGGCCGAGAAGATGCCTTTAGTGATGGACTTTGTGCTCGTGATGGCGAGTGTATTATTTCGGGCCTCGTGAATAGCAGTGTTTTTCGTGGAACTGGACGCTCGAGAAACACTGCCGGCGTCTCAAAGATCAACTCGCTGCAGAATAGGATATCCTTCGAGACGAAAGTGAGTCTCTCATCGACCAGATAGTCTACCGATGCCAACTAACGACAGAACAATTACAAGTTCGTGGTGTTTGATGGTATGCTGGGCTTGGACGGGCATCTTGAACGCGGATATCTCAGTCATGGCCAGCCTAGCCGAAGCGCGGTCCTCAGTCCCGACTGGCGCAGCATTGTGAAGGTGGCTTTTACACTTCCCGAAGGGAGCCACATTCCTCCCTTTTATCCCACCGCCGGAACCGATGCTGGCCCGGCGCTCAACCTTGCTTGCATGTTAGAACCCCCCGCCGCCCCAAACACTGGCATGGAGAATCCCTTGTGGCACCGAGGCTAATCGTCTGATTGCAGAACTTTCTTCAATGTATTTATACATTGACTTTGGAGGACCCCTGGAGCGAAAGGACAGAGGGGGCAGGCCTCAAGGAGCCACTGAGGACGAACTCAACATCGCTGTCAGTCGGACTGGTGCCCGTCGTATATCGGACGGTATATATGCTCCAACGCATTTCTTCTATTGCGGATTGGGCTCTTCCGCACCACTCAGCACAATTATGGCCACAACTCCACCAGTTTTAACCGAAGCCACATACGCCGGGGGGGCTTTTCATTATACACTGCCGCATAGCCACATATCTCCTTCCTTTCCGCGGCATTCCGACCGTCCCGTGACTCCTTTGGACTGGCATTGTGGCTCTCGCCAAAGGGCATGATCTCGGTAGCTGCGAAGGGCGGGGGCCGAAGGGCGGATGCCGTGGGTGGGGGCTTCTGCGGCATCTGAAAGTCTGCTGGTTCGACGACGAACACTTCTCTCCTGTGGTTGTCCGCACCCTTGCTTTCCGTAACACTGGCCCATACAAAGAACCAGAATATTCCTGCGGCCAAAATACTCCCACGTCCCAAACAATACCCAAGGGACCGGGGCTCAGAGTCTTGAATGTCGAGCGAGTATTCTTATATAGCGTATTCCTATAGAGCTGACTGTACTTACTTTATGCCATGCATGTCCCCCCCACCTGCTGCGCGTGGACAACCATTCCTACCAACTAGATGTCCAAACCAAGGCCACCACCATCCAATACCACTACTACCACCACCACCACCGCATACACCACCACTACATACCACCGCCGCGACTGCTCACAACCACCACATCCACACCACATCCCACACCACGTCCCACATCCCACCTTCCTGTACGTCCCCTCCTTCCTTCTTCTCTGCAGCAACGTAAGCAAAACAAGCAAGCACGCACGCACGCAGAACCTCCAGCCAGGCAAAGCCACGCCGATCGCCCCGTCTTTGCTCTTCTCGCTCGCCCTCCTGTCCTGTCCTCTCGTGTCTTGTCCTGTCTCGCCCTGTCCCGTTCTGTCTCGCCCTGTCCTGGCCTGTCCTGTCTTGTCCTGTCCTAGCTTGGCCTGCAACTCTCTCCCAGACTCATCTTCTCGCCCGCGACGGAGACTGAACCCTTCCATACTATCTGACCCGCTGACCCTGTCCAAGGCTGCGCTCGCGCTTAACCATCTCAGCTCAACCCTCTCCCGCCCAGACGGCCTCGTCGCTCATCTCGTCGGCTCGCCAGTTCGTAACTTCGTCTGGTCCTTGCCCTCCGCACCGCCCACCGAGAGCGGAACCTGCCGACGACGCTTGAAACGGGCACGGAGAGCGAGAGAGAAACGAAAGGAAGAGGGACAAGTGTTGATCCGCCGCCGCCCGCTCACCACCGAAGCGGCTGAAACGCCATGTTTAGCACTATAAAGTCCCTACCGTGGACTGGAAACCGTTCGGTCAGTGGTCCCCCCCGCCCCCCCGCTCCGGTCGTGCGCGGTTCGGAATGCGGCGGCCGCAATGGGGACCAGCGCAATCATCGCGCGCCTGGCGCTGGTGGCTGACGCTGGTGGCTTTGCAGGGTGCGCTCCAGAATGCCGTTACCGCGCCGCCGAAACAGAAGGCCGATTCGCAACCGCCCGCTCTACAGACGCTGATGGGCGGCGGCCCGCCCCGGCCGGACGGCAGCGACAGGTTCTTCGGGATGGAGAACATCGTCGGCGTGCGCAATGAGCCTCCGGTATGTAACGAGCCGGATCTGATCCGCATCTGCTGACCCGTCGCACAGTTTGGTAACACCTGGTACGGCCTGACGCCTTGTCCTGGGGGCAGTGAGGGGCGCCGCCGCGCGAGGGTTTGCCCTGTGCTCACCTTGCTTTCCTCTCCTCTCCTCTCTGCTCCCCGTCCAGCCCCCACGCACGCGCGCGTTTTTTTCCCCCGTTTGCTAACGTGATACTCGTCGGTCCGCTGCAGTTATTGCAACTCGATCCTCCAGTGCCTCTACTACTCCAAGCCGTTCCGGGAACACGTCGTAAACTTTCCCACCCGAGGCCAGCAGCCATACTTCGTCGACCAGTCTGCGAACGGCGCCCCCGGTCGGCCCCTCACCCGCGTCAACACGGAGCCATTGCCGACGACCTCGGCGAGCGCGTTGGCCGCGGCCGCGAAGTCGAAGACGCCGATAGTGAGCCCCAGCGGCAAGGACGAAGGAAGGAGGAAGAATCTCCCGGCGACCGCGATGGTTCAGATGCCCGCAAACCCCGTCGAGAACAAGGATTCCCCGGACTACAAGAAGAAGAAGGCCCTCGAGGCGGGCCCGCTGTTGGATCTCGATCAGGGTAACCACGCGGCCTACGGCATGGAGGAGTCCCTGTTTACGGCACTCAAGGACATATTCGAGAGTGTTATGGCGCACAGCTCCAAGACGGGCGTCGTGAAGCCGAACAAGTTCCTGGAGATCCTGAGACGCGAGAACGACATGTTCAACGGACAGCAGCACCAGGACGCCCACGAGTTCCTGAACTACGTCCTGAACCAGGTCATCGAGAACGTCGAAGCGCACCAGAAGAAGATGCTGCGCGAATTTAGGAGTGCGCCAAAACCGTCCGGGTCGGCCACACCCGTGGAGACGTCGTCGGCCGCATCAACAGACACCATGACGTCGGCGACGGCGGCGGGTTGGATCCACGATCTTTTCGAGGGGCTCCTCTCCTCCGAGACCAAATGTCTCACCTGCGAGAACGTTTCGCGGCGCAACGAGCAGTTTATGGATCTCTCGATCGATCTGGAGAAGAATTCGTCCGTCACTTCGTGCTTGCGCAACTTCTCGGCGTCCGAGATGCTGTGCGAGAGGAACAAATTCCACTGCGACCACTGCGGAGGGCTGCAGGAAGCCGAGAAGCGGATGAAGATCAAACGGCTGCCACGGGTGCTCGCTCTGCATCTGAAACGCTTCAAGTACATGGAATCGTCGAATCGGTTCGAGAAGCTGCATTACAGGGTGCTGTACCCCTACCACCTGCGCCTGTTCAACACAACCGACGACGCCGAAGACCAGGACCGGCTGTACGAGTTGTACGCGGTCGTCGTGCACATCGGCGGAGGCCCCTACCACGGCCACTACGTCGCCATCGTCAAGACCGAGGACAAGGGGTGGCTGCTGTTCGACGACGAACTGGTCGAACCGGTTGACAAGTCGTACGTGCGCAACTTCTTTGGCGAGCGGACCGGCACGGGTGTCGCCAGCGCGTACGTTCTCTTCTACCAGGAAACGACGCTCGAAGCCGTGCAGCGGGAGATGTGGGCGGAGGAGCAGCAGCAGGCGGGGGCAACCAACCCCGCCCCGGCAGGCAACGCGGATCCGCTCGCTCCGGTCTCGGCTGCAGCCGTGCCGAACGGCGTCAACGGGAATTCGGTGAAGCCCCCAGACTTGATCAAGGATGACATGGCCTCGATCCAGCCCACGCTTACGTCGCCTCTACCGAGGTCGGAGCCTGTAAACGACGACCCGAAGCCGCTAGCTAATGCTACGGCCGAACACCCAGTCACGTATATCAAGTCGAAGAAGGAGCGCGAGCGGGAAAAGAAGGAAGAGAAGGGGCGTGAGAAGGCCGAGAAGAAGGCTGCGAAGCCGGCGGACGAGAGAGATGGTGGCACAGAAGGTAGGACAAGCTTGAGTCGATTCCGCAACACGTCGAGAAGCTTGAGGCAACCGCCCAGATGGCTCGGAGTCGGACACAAGAGGGACAAAGACGAGACGTCATCACTACAACAGCCCAGACAAAGCTCCTTTCCTCTCCTGCTGGGCGAGCCTCTATTGTTATCACCAAAACAACCTCCGACTCCGGAATCCCCTCCTGCGACGGCGAACGGTGTCGACCAGCACAACTCGCCAGCCCCCGAGCCGGCGGCCCAGCAGGACGAGAACCTGCCGTTGGTGCTATCCAAGAAGGACAGGAAGAAGGATAAGGGGGACGCCGACAAGGGTGGCAAGAAGCTACACCACCATCGGCCCAGCCTATGGGGTTTGCGGAAGAAGGCGAAGGCGCAGACTGCTCTGGGAGCGGGAGAATAAAGGGGGGGAATAAAGGGAGGGGAATAAATGGATTTCGTGTAGGATAACCTTTAATTGTGTTTTGTAAGAGGGAGGGGGGTTGTTTCCTTGTACGGATATTACTCTACCACCTTTTTGCGGGTTGTTTCGTTACGTTACTTTCTCGAAGCGAGCGGTTTTGGAGCTATGGTTGTTTTCTCTTTCTGCACAAAAGCTTCGTTCCATTGTATAGTCGTCATTCCTTTCTTGTCCCTTTCTCGAGATTTTTTTTTTCTCTGCTCTTCTTTTTTTTCCTCCCCAAGGACGCCTCGCCTCCCTCGACATTTATTCTGCTTTTGTTCCTCTTCTTTCATGATACAGTATACTATCTATCTCTTGCAAGACGGCGTTTATGTGAGTCTCAGGGGCGGCATTGGGGGAAGGAACTTGCTCTGCTGCAGCCATTGTGTCGTGTTTCTTGCTGGGCTAAAACGGTGTCAGTGGTCAGAGGCAGGAAGCAAGAGCAATATCTACTTATCTATCTACTCTATGGTGAGGTGCCAAGCCCGCAGGGAATAATAGAGATAGAGTAGCGAAGTCACGTGACTGCACGTGTATAACTATTTCCGTTCTGTTTCGCGAAGCATGAATCAATTCCTCTCACCGGCCAAACAACAACGCCGGGTGTTGCCGTCCATGCCGTCCACGACCACAACCACGACCGCGTCCACGTCCACGCCGACCGGGCGCGTGCTCTTCATCTCGCCGTCGCGACCGAGCAAGCGGCGCCGTCTGACGCCGTCGCAGTCGTGCGCGGCTCCGGCGCCGACCGCAACTCCCGCCTGGCGGACGAGCCAATGCGTGCTCACACGGGCGGAGGCCGACACGGTGCTGCGGCGGGCGGGGGTGCCGGGCGCGTTGGCGCGGGAGCTACGGGCGGAGCAGCTGCAGCTGCCGAAGGGGCTGCAGCCGCTGGAGTGGCTGCTTCCCATGCTCGGCGCGCGCCTGCCGCCGACATTCGCGCACGAGCTGCTGACGACGGTGGCGGCGGCGGCGGCGGTCCCGGCGGCGGTCCCGGCGACGACGCCGCAGCTGGTGCCGCTGGCCGCGCTGGCACTGGCGATCCCCGTGACGAAGAACGTGCTCGCCGTGCGGCTGCGACGCGCCGCGACGCCCGCCGCCACCGCCGCCGCCATCACCGACCTGCTGCCCCCCGCCGCCCGCCACCTGTCGCTGCAGTACCGCGGCTGCGCCCGAGGCGCCCGAGGCTTCTTCGCCCCCGTCCTGCCGCCCGCGGCCACCACCGAGTTCGGTGCCGGACTGTACACGACCCCGCACCTCGACTACGCCGTCCACCTCGCCGGCGCCGCCGCCACCGGCGTCGTCTACATCTTCGCCGACCCCCCGCGCGACGGCCTCGCCGTCGCCACCGTGCACGGCCGCGAGTGGAACCGCCTCGTCGTCGGGGGGAAGACCGCCAGGGTGCTCGGCAGGGCCGATGTCCTCGCCGGCAGGGTCAGTCGCGACTGCTGGGCCGCGAAGGAGGCGTGCAGGAGCGCTGTCGAGGATTCGCTCATCGAGCAGGTCGTCTGGAGGAGCGGCGAGGCCTGTCGACGACTCGCAGAGGGAGTCGGCATGGTCGTGTTTTTGGAGGATTGATGGTGTGGTTTGTACGTGCTTCTGGCCGCGACGGCCGCGGCGCCTGTGGTGAGTGGTGACTGTGGTGACTTGTAACGATTACGGTGGGCATACACAAGTAGATTCACCTTTTTTTCCTTCTTTTTGGGGGCATTGTGTTTTTTTACGTTTTTTTGGACATTGCTTTATTTATTTTTACAACCGGGACACTGGGGGGGGGGGGGGGGGGGGGGGGGTTTTGGG
>Ga0307508_10000317_pt1 | contig 58176 bp, 58 predicted proteins | sample 9_EM_MG_FD_203089 | JGI IMG/M metagenome (GOLD analysis project Ga0307508, IMG submission 203089) | Populus trichocarpa ectomycorrhiza microbial communities from riparian zone in the Pacific Northwest, United States - 9_EM | ecosystem: Host-associated > Plants > Roots > Unclassified | place... | reverse complement strand
CCTCCTCTCCCCTTGTGGGAGAGGATAGCGAAGCTTGCCAGCTTGCTGGCTAGCGCAGCTTGGTGAGGGGGCGAGCCGGAGGCTCGCGCGGTCGCATGCGACCGCATACCCCTCACCCAGCTCCGACTAGGCCCGCGTGAAGAACGCGGACCAAGTCTGCGCAACCCTCTCCCACAAGGGGAGAGGGGGAAGAAGGTCGCCATCTCGCTCATTGCCGCGTCAGATCGCGGCCGACGATCATGCGCATCACCTGGTTGGTGCCTTCGAGGATCGAATGCACCCGCAGGTCGCGCCAGAAGCGTTCGATCGGATAGTCCATCAGGTAGCCGTAACCGCCATGGAGCTGCAACGCGCGGTCGGCCACTGACGATCCCGTGTCGGTGGCAAGGCGCTTGGCCATCGCCGCGAACTTGGTCTTGTCGGGTGCGTTCGCGGTCACCTTGGCAGCCGCGATGTACAACAGCGCACGCGCCGCTTCGAGATCGGTCGCCATGTCGGCGAGGGTGAACTGGGTGTTCTGGAAATCCGCGATCGCGGTGCCGAACTGCTTGCGCTCCTTGGTATATTTCACCGCTTCGTCGAGGCAGCGCTGCGCACCGCCGAGCGAACAGGCGCCGATGTTGAGGCGGCCGCCATCGAGCCCCATCATCGCGATGCGGAAGCCCTCGCCCTCGGCACCGACCAGATTCTCTTTCGGGACACGGACGCCGTCGAACATCACCTGGCGGGTCGGCTGCGAATGCCAGCCGAGCTTGCGCTCGTTCGCGCCGAAGCTGACGCCGGGCATGTCCTTTTCGATCACCATGCAGGAGATGCCCTTGGGACCATCCTCGCCGGTGCGGACCATGGTGACATAGACCTCATTCTCGCCAGCACCCGAGATGAACTGCTTGGAGCCGGTGACGATATAATCGTCGCCGTCCTTCACCGCCTTGGTCTTGAGCGCCGCGGCATCCGAGCCCGACCCGGGCTCGGTCAGGCAATAGCTGGCAATCTGCTCCATCCCGACAAGGCGGGGCAGATATTTGTCTTTCACCGCCTGGCTGCCGAAGCGATCGATCATCCAGGATGCCATATTGTGGATCGAGATGAAGGCGCTGGTCGAGGGACAGCCATAGGCCATCTGCTCCATGATCAGCGCGGATTCGAGCCGGCCGAGCGCGATGCCACCGGATTCCTCCGACACGTAGATGGAAGCGAAGCCGAGTTCGGCCGCTGCCTTGATCGTGTCGCGGGGAAAGATGTGCTTCTCGTCCCATTCGGCCGCGAAGGGCGTAATGCGGTCCGCGGTGAATTTGCGCGCGAGATCCTGGATTTCGCGCTGATCGTCAGTGAGGTCGAACTGGTTGGTCATAACGAGGTTCCTGAACGCCATATCCCGCGCGCTGTAAACGCCAATTCCGGACAGTTGCGACGCCAGCGCCAACGCTGTACGATGCATCTGCGGTGCCGCGCGCGCGGTGCGGCGGCGACGCTTTCTACCGCAAGTGCCGGCTGGTGCATCACCCGCGCCGCGAACAGCGCACCAGCGATTTTCACATCATTGCGCTCATACCAGAGCGGCCCGGCAATCCCTTTCTGCCATGCCAGCGCCTCGGGCAAGGTGCCGTTGGAGGCGGGGACGTCGAGCGTCTCATGATAGATCGGATCGGCAAAGGCCTGGTCAGCCGAAACGATCCGCCAGCCATCCTTTCTCAGCGCCTCGACCAGCGGGCCGATATAGCGCGCCGCGAGATCAGTCTCATGGAGCAGGATGACATGCGCCGGCGAACGGCCGATCGTCCGGCGCATCAGCGCGTCGGCGAAATCGGAGGAGCGGACCATCGTCTCGACATAGAGATCGCGCAACGCCGCGTCATCGATCGGCTTGCCGGCCTTTTGCGCATCGAGCGCGAGGCGTTCGAGATACCAGTCCGAGCCGTCGATCGTCACCGGCGCGACCATAAGACCACGCGTCGCCAGCCCGGCCAGCACCGTGCGGCGCTTGACCTGATCCCTGCCGCCCTGATTGAGCCCCGGGAAACGGAACCATGGGCGATAGCCCGGGCGGCCCTTCAGCCACGCCTCGGCCTTGTCGATATCGGCGAGAAAGGCCTCGGCGGACATGGAGGAGAGATCATGGTGCGAGAAGCTGTGATCGGCCAGCACATGGCCTGCCGAGGTATAGGCCGCGATCCGCTCGGCGGCGCCGTCCCCACTCGCGATACGGCCTGGATTGAGAAAGAAGGCGACCTGGCCGACGCCGGCCGCGTGCAGGCCGGCGATCAGGCGGGCGGTGCGCTCTTCCTTGGTATAGAAGGCGCCGGGCGCGCGGGGCACGTCATCAAAGGTCAGCGCGATCATCTTGCGCGTATCCGGCACCACGGGTGCGCTACGTGGCGGCACGTCCATAGCGACCGACATCGGCACCGCGGCACCGGCCAGGGCTGCGATCACGACGAGGAAGCGGAACAGGCTCATCGCTGGCGGAGTCGGGCGGCGCGCATAGTAGCGGTCTATCTCTCTTGGTAAACGATTCCTACACCATCGCGCGGTGGACTGGGTCCGGACGCCAAGCCATAACCGCGCCAGAATGACACGGCCCGACCTTCTCGACCCCAATCTTCTCGACGCGGTGCTGCGGATGCTGGCGATCGGCCAGCTGGTGCTGATCGCGCTGGTGATCGGCCGTGGCCGCGCGCCACGCCGGATCCGGCTCGCGACGACGATGCTGCTGTTGGGGGTCGCCTCTTACCTCACGATCGCGACGCCGTTGTTCGGGCAGATTCGCGGGCCGTTCTGGGCGGTGATGCAGCTTGCCGCGCAATCGGTGCCGCTCATGCTCTGGGTGTTTGCGCATCTGCTGTTCGAACGTCCGATCGACCGCCGGGCGCTGGCTGCGGGGATTGTGGTGACCCTGGGCTGTTGGGTCTGTTTTTATCTCGTCCGCGTGCTGGGGCTGCATTTCGGGTTCTGGATCGCGCTCGTGCAACGCAGTGCGTCGCTGCTGATGATCGGTCATGCGATGCTGATCGCAATCCGCGAACGCGGCGACGATCTGATCGAGAAACGTCGCCGGCTTCGCGTCGGCTTCGTGATCGTCGTGGGCAGCCTCGCCTTCGTGGTGATCGCGCTCGAAATATTGTTCGGCTTTCGCCGGGCCGGATCGGATATCGCGATCGCGCAGTCGCTCGCGATCCTGATCGCGACCACCGCGATGGGCGTCGCCCTGCTCCAAAGCGATCCCGACCTGCTGTTCGACCCCAGCGAACCCGGACCAGCACCGGCGCCGAGCTTCAGCCCCTCCGAGCATGTCCTCAACCGCAAGCTCGAGGCAGCGATCGCCGAGGCGGTCTATCGCGAACCGGGCCTGAGCATCGGCAGCCTCGCCGAATTGCTGGAAACGCCCGAGCACCGGCTGCGCAGCCTGATCAACCAGCGCCTCGGCTATCGCAACTTCTCGGCCTTTCTCAACCATCACCGGATCGGAGAGGCGAAGGCGCTGCTGGTCGATCCGGCGCATGTCGACCTGCCGATCCTGACGATTGCGATGGATCTGGGCTATGGTTCGCTTGCGCCGTTCAACCGCGCGTTTCGCGAAACGGTCGGCCAGGCGCCGAGCGAATATCGCCGGGAGAACATCGTCCGAAACTGAAAGAAGCCGATCGATTTCGAAATCGATGCGATTTTTCCGGGCGCGCGCAGCAGTGGCTGACGGCGCGGGATAGAGCGGCCGTCGACCCTTATCGAACGGAGCCCGCACGTGATCGCAACCCTGCAAACCCTCGGCAACCACTGGCTGCACAGCTTCACCACCGAGATGGTCCGCTATCTGTTCGGTGCCGCGGGCGTCGCCTTGGTCTATTGGTTGCTCCGCCGCTGGACCGCACCGCGCCGCATCCAGCAGCGCGCGGCGACGCTGGCCGATCGCCGGCGCGAGCTGTGGCTGTCGGTGCAGACGATCGCGATCTTCGGGGTGGTCGACCTCATCGCCTTTGCGCTGATCACCTACGGCGTGGTGAAGATCGCCCATGGTTTCGATCCGGCGATCTTCGCGGTCCAGATCGTCACGTTGGTGGTCCTCCATGACGCGTATTTCTACTGGATGCATCGCGGCCTCCATTTGCGCGCGATGTTCCGCCGCGCCCATTCCGCGCATCATCTGTCGCGCACACCGACCTCCTGGGCGGCCTATGCCTTCGCGCCGATCGAGTCGGTGTTCGAGGCCCTGTATGTGCCGATCGCACTGCTCGGGCTGTCGCTGTTCGGACCTGTGTATCCGCTCGCCATCTTCATCTTCCTTGGCCACCAGATCGCCCGCAACGCGATCGGCCATTCGGGGCATGAGCTTGCCTGGTCGGGCTTCACCCGCTCGGCGCTGACTGGCTGGATGACCACGACCACGCATCACGACCTCCACCACAGCGAAGGCCGATCAAATTTCGGGCTCTATTTCACCTGGTGGGACCGAATGATGGGCACCGAGCATCCGCGTTACCATGAGCGGTTCGAGGCGGTCGCGGCGCGCAAAGCGATCGGCGGCGTCGCCGCCGCCTGAGGCAATCGCGGCGGCGGCAAGAAGCTCGCGACTGGACGCACGCGCCGCATCGCGGCATCGGGGACCGCGAGGAGAAACCCCATGAGCGTCGCCTTTCGTCGCGACAGTGATGAAGAACATCTGGAGCCGAAATTCGAGCTGCCGCTGCCGCCGGGACCCAATCTGGTGACGGCGCGCGGCCTCGCGCTGATCGAGGCCAAGGCGGAAGCGCTTGAGGCGGCAGTCGCGGCCGAGGCCGATGAAGCCGCACGCGCGGTGCTGAAGCGCGAGCTTCGCTACTGGAACACGCGCCGGGCGACCGCGATCGTCGCGCCGGTCCCCAATGGCGAAGAGGTTGCGTTCGGCGCGCGCGTCACCTTCCGGCTGAATGGCGCGGTGCGGACGATCGATCTGGTCGGCAGCGACGAGGCCGAGCCCGCGGCCAATCGCATCCCCTTCACAGCTCCCCTGGCGGCGGCGATGATGGGCGCGGGCGTGGGGGAACTGCTCGACTTCAACGGCAAGCCCGACGCGATCGAGATCCTCGCGATCGGCAGCCCTGACGCCAACCCGGACCAGGAGTCACGCGACTGACACAATTTGCGACAATCCGAATCCTTGTCGATGCCGATGCTTGCCCCGTAAAGGACGAAATCTACAAGGTGGCCTTTCGCCACGAGGTGCCCGTGACGATCGTGAGCAACAGCATCATGCGTATCCCCATTCATCCGCTCGTCGAGCGGATGGTGGTGAGCGACGGCTTCGATGCCGCTGACGACTGGATCGCCGAGCGCGCCGATCCCGGCGCGGTGGTCATCACCGCCGATATCCTGCTGGCCGACCGCTGCCTCAAGGCGGGCGCGACGGTGATCTCGCCGACGGGCAAGCCCTTCACCACCAGTTCGATCGGCGCCGCGATCGCGACGCGCGCGATCATGGCCGATCTGCGCGCCGGCGGGGACGCGATCGGCGGCCCGGCCCCGTTCGCCAAGACCGACCGGTCGCGTTTCCTCTCGGCGCTCGACCAGGCGCTGGTGAGCCTCAAAAGGAAAGCGGGACGGGCATGAGCGAGGACAGATTCGAGCGGCATCGGCAGCCCTGGACCAGCGACGAGATCCAGAAGCTCCATACGCTCGCGAAAAAGGGCATGGCGCTCAAGGCGATAGCGAAGGCGCTCAAGCGAAGCGAAGAATCCACCAAGGACCGAGCGAAGGCGGACAGCCTCACTATCGCCAAACTGCGATAGAATGTAGGAAACGCGGTGTGCACTGGGAGAGGACCTGACCGCCGGTGGCGGATCAGGAACCAAGACTGATCGATACGGTTAGAAATCCCGGTTGCGCGCGAATTCCATCGCGAGAGTGTCGGTGCGCCCCGGGGCGATGGGAGTTCGAATGACGGTGTATTGGACCAAGCCTACGCGCTCCCCGACGATGATCGCCGGATCGATCGCGCTGCTCGGCGCGCTGGCGCTGCTCGCGGGCTGCGGGGGAAGCGCGGGGGAAAAGGGCGGTGGCGGAAAGCGCGGCGCCTCCGGCCCGCCTCAGGTCGGCTATGTCATCCTCCAGGCGACCAGCGTGCCGATCACGACCGAGCTCGCCGGGCGCACCACCGCCTATGAGAGCAGCGAAGTGCGGCCGCAGGTATCCGGGCTGATCCGCCATCGCTATTTCACCGAAGGCAGCCTCGTCCGCAAAGGCCAGCCGCTCTACCAGATCGACCCGAGCCTTTACCGCGCGGCGACCAACCAGGCCCAGGCCAACCTGGCCAGCGCAGCGGCCAATGCCGAGGCGACCCGCATCAAGGCCGAGCGCTACAAGCCGCTCGCCGATATCCAGGCAGTCGCCAAACAGGATTATACCGATGCGGCGGCACAAGCGCGCCAGGCGGCAGCCGCGGTCGTACAGAACCGCGCCGCGCTCGACACCGCCAAGATCAATTTGCGCTACACAACCGTGCCGGCGCCGATCACAGGCCGCATCGGCCGCTCGCTGTTCACCGAGGGCGCGCTGGTCACCGCCAGCCAGACCGATCCGCTCGCGACAATCCAGCGGCTCGACCCGATTTATGTCGATATCCAGCAGTCGAGCGCCGCCCTGCTCTCGCTGCGCCGCCAGCTCCAGAGCGGCGGGCTCGTGGCGACCAAGGCCGATGTCCAGCTGAAGCTCGAAGACGGCAGCGATTATGGCTATGCCGGCACCGTCGAATTCTCCGAGGTAGTGGTGGACCCGGCAACGGGCACGGTGACGCTGCGCGCGCGCTTCCCCAATCCGCAGGGGCTGTTGCTGCCGGGCATGTTCGTCCGCGCGACCTTCGCCCAGTCGATCGACAACAGCGCCTATCTGGTGCCGCAACAAGCGGTCGCGCGTGACCCGAAGGGCAATGCGACCGTCTTCATCGTCGGCCCCGGCAACAAGGCGGTACAGCGCACAGTGACCGCGACCCGTGCGCTCGGCACCAATTGGGTGGTGACTGACGGCATCAACCCCGGCGACAAAATCATCACGCAGGGCGTGGGCAAGGTGAAGCCCAACCAGATTGTCGTCCCGGTGCCCGCGGGCACAGCGGAAAAAATCGGTGCGCCGGACGGCGCCAATCGAGGCAGCGGCGGTAAAAAGACCGACCGGTCGCAGGGTTGATCGGCGCGTGATTTCCCGCATCTTCATCGACCGGCCGATCTTCGCCTGGGTCGTCGCGATCATCATCATGCTGGGCGGGCTCGGCGCGATCTTCTCGCTGCCGATCGAGCAGTTCCCCGACGTGGCCCCGCCCCAGGTCAATATTCGCGCGAGCTATCCCGGCGCCTCGGCCGAAACGCTGGAAAACAGCGTCGCCCAGGTCATCGAGCAACAGCTCACCGGCATTGACGGGCTGCTCTATTTCAGCACCAATTCCTCGTCGCGCGGCCAGGTTTCGATCACCGCGACCTTCAGCAAGGGCACCGATCCGGACATTGCCCAGGTCCAGGTGCAGAACAAGGTGCAGCAGGCGATCTCGCGCCTGCCGAGCCAGGTCCAGCAACAGGGGCTGACGGTCACCAAGTCCAACCCCGACTTTCTGCTGATCGCCGCGATCTACGACACCACTGACACCCGCACCAACCAGGATGTTTCCGACTATCTCGTCTCCAATTTCCAGGAGAAGCTCGGCCGCATCAAGGGCGTCGGCGATACCCAGGTGTTCGGCGCGCAATATGCGATGCGGATCTGGCTCAACCCGGACCGGCTGGCGAGCGTCGGGCTGATCCCCAACGACATCGTCACCGCCATCACCGCGCAGAATGCCGAGGTTGCCGCCGGCGAACTCGGCGGCGTGCCGAGCGGCCCCGACCAGATGCTCGACGCGACCGTGACCGCGCAATCGCGCCTGTCGACGCCCGCCCAATTCGCCAATATCGTGGTGAAGACCCAACCCGATGGCTCGACTGTCCATTTGTCCGACGTCGCCCGCGTTGAGCTCGGCGCCGAGAATTACGGCATCGCCAGCCGCATCAACGGCCATCCCGGCGCCGGCATCGCGGTCAGCCTGTCGCCCGGCGCCGACGCACTGACCACAGCCGAGCTGGTCAAGCAGGCAGTCGAATCCCAGTCGAAGAGCTTTCCCGCCGGTTTCACCTATACTTTCCCTCAGGATTCGACCGAGTTCATCAAGCTGTCGGTCGAGGAGGTGGTGATCACCCTCATTGAGGCGATCATCCTGGTCGTGATCGTGATGTTCGTGTTCCTGCAGAGCTGGCGCGCGACCCTGATCCCGACCATCGCGGTGCCGGTCGTGCTGCTCGGCACCTTCGGCATCTTCGCGATCGCCGGCTTCACGATCAACACGCTGACCATGTTCGGGCTCGTCCTCGCTATCGGCCTGCTGGTCGACGACGCCATCGTCGTGGTCGAGAATGTCGAGCGGTTGATGGACGAGAATCCGGGGATGAGCCCGCGCGACGCGACGATCCAGTCGATGAACGAGATCACCGTCGCACTGATCGCGATCGCGCTGGTGCTGTCGGCTGTGTTCCTGCCCATGGCCTTTTTCGGCGGCTCGACCGGCGTGATCTATCGGCAATTCTCGGTGACGATCGTGTCGGCGATGATGCTGTCAGTCGTCGTCGCGCTGGTGCTGACGCCGGCGCTGACCTCGACCCTGCTCAAACGCAAGGACGAGGAAACCGAAAGCCGCTTCGCCTGGGCACGCACGCTTAGCCATTGGAGCGAGCGCGCAAAAATCTGGTTCAACACCAATTTCGCCAGCATGGTCGACAAATATCAGAGCGGCGTCTCGAAGGTGGTCGATCGCAAATGGATCTTCCTCGCCATCTATGCCGGTGTCGTCGCGATCCTGGTGATCCTGTTCGTGCGGTTGCCGACCGGCTTCCTGCCCACCGAGGACCAGGGCAGGACGCAGATCCAGTGGAACCTCGCGCCGGGCGCGACGCTCAGCCGCACCCAGATCGCGCAAAGCCAGATCGAGAAATATTTCCTCGAGAATGAAAAGGCCAATACCGACGCGCTCATGACGGTCGCGGGTGGCGGCGGCGGCGGCCAGAATACCGGTCGCGGCTTCGTCGCACTGAAGGACTGGAAGGATCGCAAGGGCAAGCAGAACGGCGCCGACGCAATTTCCACCCGTGCCACCAAGGCACTGGGGGCCTTGCGCGATGTCGAATTCTACGCGACGCCGCCGCCCGCGGTGCGCGGCCTCGGCCAGTCGACCGGCTTCACGCTTGAGCTCCAGAATACTGGCGGCCTGCCGCGCGCCGAGTTCAAGGCCGCCCGCGACAAGCTGATGGCCATGGGACGCGCCGACCCCGACCTTGCCGCCATCCGCCCGACCGATCTCGAGGACCAGCCGACGCTGAAGGTCGATGTCGACCCGCAAAAGCTGAGCACGCTCGGGCTCGCCCAGGCCGATGTGAATTCGACGCTGTCGACCGCCTGGGGCGGCCGCTATGTCAACGACTTCAACGATCGCGGCCGGGTGAAGCGCGTCTATGTCCAGGGCGATGCGCCCTATCGCTCCAAGCCCGACGATCTTTCCGAATGGTATGTCCGCGGATCGAGCGGCGCGATGACGCCCTTCTCATCCTTCGCGACCATGTCCTGGGCGACGGCACCGTCATCGCTCAGCCGCTTCCAGGGCATCGCTTCCTATGAGATTCAGGGCGCGGCCGCGCCCGGCAGAAGCTCGGGCGAGGCGATGAACAAGATGGAGGAATATGCAGCCCAGCTTCAGGGCGTGAGCGTCGCGTGGAGCGGCATCTCGTTCCAGGAGCGGCTATCCTCGGGCCAGGCGCCTTATCTCTACGCACTGTCGCTGCTCGTCGTTTTCCTGTGCCTTGCCGCGCTCTATGAGAGCTGGACGATCCCGATCGCGGTGCTGCTGGTCATCCCGCTGGGGCTGGTCGGCGCTGTGTTCGCGGTGACGCTGCGTGGCTTGCAGAATGACGTGTACCTCCAGATCGGACTGCTGACGACAATGGGCCTGGCCGCCAAGAATGCGATCCTGATGATCGAGTTTGCTGAACAGGCGGAGAAGCAGGGCAAGCGGGTGATCGAGGCAGCGCTTGAGGCAGCTCGCATCCGGCTGCGGCCGATTCTGATGACCAGCCTTGCCTTCATCTTCGGCGTGTTGCCGCTGGCCGTCTCGACCGGCGCGGGCGCGAACAGCCGGGTCGCGATCGGCACCGCAGTGATCGGCGGGATGCTCACCGCGACGATCCTCGCGATCTTCTACATACCGCTATTCTTCGTCCTGGTCCGCCGCAGCACGCGCGACATCATGAAGCATATCCATCACGAGCATCCCGCCCCGCCCCCCGTGCCTGAGGGGACAGCCTGATGCGCCGCCTTGCCCTGTTCCTCGCGGTGACTTCGCTCGGCGGCTGTTCGATGGACCCGCATTATGTCCGGCCCGAACTGCCGGTGCCGCCGTCCTGGCCGGTCGGCGATGCCTATCTCAAGCAGAGCGAAGCAGCGTTGCCGAGCATCAGCTACCGCGACATTTTCCGCGATCCCCGGCTCCAGACGCTGATCGAGCAGGCGCTGATCAACAATCGCGATCTGCGCGTGGCGGCCGCCAATATCGCCTCGGCGCGGGCGCAATATCATATCCAACGCGCCGAATTGCTGCCCGAGGTCGATGCGAGCGCGGGCTATCGCTTTGCCGATCCGGGCGGCGGGAACAGCTCCGGGACAAGCACCAACCGGGGGAGCGGCAGCTTCAGCACCGATATCGGGATCAATGCGTTCGAGATCGATCTGTTCGGCCGAGTTCGTTCGCTGAGCAGAGCGGCGCAGAACCGCTATTTCGAGACTGAGGCCGCGGCGCGGGCGACACGCCTGACATTGGTCGGCGATATCGGCACAGCGTGGCTGACCTATGCCTCGGACAAGAGCCTGCTCAAGATCGCGCAGGACACCGCCGCCAGCGCCGAGAGCAGCGTCAAGCTGACCAGGGCGCGGCTCGACGGCGGCATCGCGCCACGCACCGACCTCGCCCAGGCGCAGATCGTGCTCACAACAGCGCAGTCGGACCTTGCCCAGCAGACCACTTTGGTCGCGCAGGATGTGAACGCGCTGCAACTGCTGGTCGGGGCGCCGATCGATCCGGCGCTGTTGCCGGCGTCGATCGACGAGGCGGCGCAGAGTTTCGCCGAGCTCCCGGCCGGGCTGGACTCGGGCATCCTGTTGCGCCGCCCCGATGTCGTGCAGGCCGAATATGAGCTGCGCGCGACCAATGCCGAGATCGGCGCTGCCCGGGCCGCGCTGTTCCCGCGCATCAGCCTCACCGCGCTGGCCGGGTTCGCGAGCGGGCCGCTGGGCAGTCTCTTCACCGGCGGCGCGTTCAACTATTCCGTCGCGCCCAATGTCAGCTATCCGATCTTCCGCGCCGGTGCGGGCAAGGCGGGTGTGCGGCAATCCGAGGCGCAGCGCGACGCGGCCCTCGCCAGTTATGAGAAAGCGATCCAGACCGCGTTCCGCGAGGTCTCCGATGCGCTCGCCCGGCGCGGCACGATCGAGGCGCAGACGACGGCGCAACTGGCTCTCGCAGCAGCCGCCAGCGACAATTACCGCCTTTCGGATGCGCGCTACCGCGGCGGGATCGACACGTTCCTGCAGAGCCTGGATGCGCAGCGTTCGCTCTATTCGGCGCAGCGCTCGCTGATCGCGACCCAGCTTGTCGCGGCGAGCAACCGCGTCACGCTTTACCGCGTGCTCGGTGGCGATGCGACGTTGGACATGACGGCATCAGGACCAAAGCCGGTGAGCACGACCGCGCCGCGCTGACAGCGCCGGGGGTGACATTGCGCGGCGGCCATGCCAGCCTTGTCGCTGAAGGCAATGCGATCAGGCGGTTATCGTCGTGACTGGTCGCGGGCTTGGGGAGGATTGAGATGGGCCACCATATACGCCGCTTCGCGCCGAGCGACCGCGACGCGATGCTCGCCTTCGCCGCGGGGCTGCCAGAACATGATTTGCTGTTCCTCGGCCGCGACCTGCGGCATCCGCGCGTGATCGAAGCCTGGCTCTCGGCAATCGAGGAGGGCTGGATCGACAGCCTGATCGCCGAGGATGGCGGCAAGTTCGTCGGCACCGCGGCCCTGGTGCGCGATCCGCTCAGCTGGAGCGCACATGTCGGCGAAATCCGCCTGCTCGTCTCGCCCGACAAGCGCGGCGCGGGGCTGGGGCGCGATCTGCTCGAGGCGATCTACGCGGTCGCGCTGGAGCGCGGGATCGAGAAGCTGATCGCGCAGATGACCCCCGACCAGATCGGCTCCGTAATGCTGTTCGAGAGCCTTGGCTTCCGCGCCGAGGCCTTGCTCAAGGACCATGTCCGCGACCAGGCGGGCAAGACGCATGACCTCGCCATCCTGGCGCATGATGTTGCGCGCATTGGGAGTGGGGCGCGGGCTTGAGACGCAGGCTCGTGGGACCCTGCGTACATCTTGCGGGCGCCTTTCTTCCCCTCTCCTTTTAGGAGAGGGGCAAGCTGCGCAGCAGCGCGGGGTGAGGTTGAGAGCGGAACGCTCGTAAGTCACCCTCACCCTTCCCATCGCTCCGCGATGGGCCCCTTCCCTCTCCCGCTGGGAGAGGGAAAAACAGCGCCGCACGGTCGAATTGGTTCAGTCCTTGTCGCCCTTGAGCGGGGCCACCGCTTCGCGGCCGAACTGCATGATCAGCTCGCCGATCTCCCGGGCGTTGGCCATGCTGCGGCTGCCCTGCTCGCGCAGAAACTCGCCCTGAATCTTCATCACTTCGGACAGGTCTTTCGCCGCGGCGGCCGCGCGCATCGCCGTAAAGGCCTCGCGGGCGTTGATCTCGGCCTGCTCGATCATCTTGATCCCGACATCGGAGCTACCCTTGGCGAGCTTGGCGCCCGAGGCGCGTATCGCTTCGCCGGCCTTTTTCACGGGATCGACCATCTCGTCGATCGTTTCCTTCACCTTGTCGGTCGTGGTCTTTTCCTTCGCCATCATAGGCTCCTCTGCTGCGGGCCGGCTTTGCGCGCCGGTTTGTTGTGGTTCGATACACAACACAGCCGCGCTGGGCACGCAACCGCGATCCATCGTTCTTAACCCGCCCTCAATCCGCGTCGGATATGAGGGCCGCATGATGCTGCCGCGGCCACCGGCTTTTCCGCTGCCCCCTGTCGTCGCCACGCTCGCCGTGGCGGCCGTGGCCTGGTGGATGATGGCGGGCGGTGTAAGTCTCGCCGGGCTACTCCCGCTGGTCGGCACCGCCGCCCTCTCCCTCGCCATGCGGCATCTGCTGATCCAGCTTCATGCGCCCCAGCCCAATCGTGCCGCCGCGCTCGTCTTCCTGCTGCCATGCGTATTGCTCGGGCCCTATGATGCGATCTGGGGCGCCGCATGTGTGATGGCGCTCACCGCCGCGCTCGGCCGGCACCATGCGGCGATGCTCGTCTGGTTCGGCCTTGCTGTGGGCCTCGACCTGCAGGCGGCGTTTGTTGCGCCCTTCTTCCTCGCGCTGATCATCAACCGGCGCCTGCCGCTCAGGCTATGGCCGATCGCCCCCGCTGTCGCTGCCGAGACGATGCTGGTCGGCTGGCACCCATCCGACCTCGCAACGCTGTATCGGATTGGAATCGAGCAGCCCTTGTCGTTCAACGCGCCGAACCTCTGGACGATCGCCCAGGCATTGCCGCTGGGCCTGCCGTTGCTCGGCCTCGCCCTCGCCGCCGCGATCGGCACGAGCGCAGCCTATGTCGCCAATTTTTCCGCCGCCCGCCTGAGTGACCGCACCTTGATGAACGCAGCGCTGCTGGCCTCGCTTGCCCTCGCCGGGCTGTTGCCGGGCATGCACGCGAACGCCTTTTTCCTCGCTGACATCCTCGCGCTCGCGCTGGCGCTTGTCTGGCGCGACAAAGCGAGCTGGACGCTTGCGATCCTCGTCCAGGCGGGATCGGTTCTCGCCTGGCTCGGCGCTCTCAGCGGCGTGCCCGCGCTGGCGATGATGGGCGGTTTCGCGATGCTGCTCGCGACTTTGCGGCTTGCCCGCTCGCTGCTGAAGCCGGCGGCGAACGACAATCCTCTTCTGACACGGGCGGTTTTACGATGAACGTGCAGGGAAACCGTAACTTATGCTAGTTAATGACCGAGTCGCGAACTGGGAGTGGAATTGATGGCCGTGTTTGGTGGTAGCAGTAATCGTGGTGGTCGGGATGGCGGCAGCAGTCTCCCGCCGGCGCCGCAGCCTCAGGCTCAGAACGGCAAGCGCGGGATGTTTTCGGTGCTCGGCGCGGATGTCGTCATCACCGGCAATATCGCCGCCACCGCCGATCTGCACATCGATGGCCGGGTGGACGGCGACGTCAATTGCGGCAGCCTGGTGCAGGGGACGGAGAGCCGTATCCACGGCGCGGTCAAGGCCGAGACGGCGCGCCTCGCAGGGGCGATCGAGGGTTCGGTTTCGGTCCGCCAGCTGACGATCGAGCGCGCCGCGCGGATCACCGGCGATGTCGAATATGAGACGATCGCAATCGAGAATGGCGCGTCGATCGACGGCCGCCTGAAGCATGTCGCGGTCGATGCGGGCAGCCGCAGCTTCGAACGCCCGGCACCGACTTCAGCGCCGGATATCACGCTGGTGAGCTCGAGCGAGGCCGCAGCCTGATCGACGGCGTTTTGTGTCTCCCGCGAGGAGGCGTTTGAATAAACGAAGGGCGGCGCAACAGCGTCGCCCTTTGCTTATGGCGCTACTGCAATATTGGCCATCGCGTCCTGATAGCGCGCCGAGGCGCCGGCCATGTCGACCGCGAAGCCGATCCACATCGCCGACAGGACCGCACAGGACAGGGCATAGACCATGAAGCGCAGCGGTACGCGGCGGACGACGATCTGTGCCACGCTATGGCCTGCGCGGAGCAACACATAAGCCCAGGCGAGCGCAACCTGGATATGGTTGGCCTGATGGGTGATCAGCAGCAGCGGCACCAGCGCGAAGAACAGCACCGGCATCTCGAACAGGTTGATCAGGTTCGCCGCCGGCATCTCCACGGGCGCGAAATAGCGCCTGCCGCCGTCCATCGTGGCGAAATCCTCAACCGTGGGCGGTGTGCGCTTCATCAGGGCGAAGCGCTGCACATACATCACGAACCAGATGGCATAAATCAGCACGACCAGCGCGAAGGTCGGCCACAGGATTGCAAATGGCATGAAACCTCTCCCTGTTTCGTGCGATCATGACGAATCAAAACCGGAGAAGGAAGCGATGACCGACTTGACCCTCCCGCTCGATGGCGGCTGCCGGTGCGGCAAGCTACGCATCCGCCTGACCAAGCCCGCCCTGCTCACCGCCGCCTGCCATTGCACCGGCTGCCAGACAATGAGCGCGAGCGCCTTTTCCCTTACCATCACCGTGCCGGCCGATGGTTTCGAGCTGATCGAGGGCGAGCCGGTGATCGGCGGCCTCCATGGCGACCAATCGCACCATTATCACTGCGACTGGTGCAAGAGCTGGGTCTTCACACGGGTCGAGCCCGATATGGGCTTCGTCAATGTCCGGGCGACGATGCTCGACGAGCATGCGAGCTTCGAACCATTCGTGGAATTCTGGACCAGCGAGAAGCTGCCCTGGGCGACAACGCCTGCAAAACACAGCTTTGCGACTCAGCCGGACTCGATGGAGGCGTTCGGTCCGCTCGTCGCCGAGTTCGCCGCGCTGCGGGATTCGTGAACCGGCAACGCACCTGCCCCGGCGCCACGTCTTCCGCTGTTGTCCGCTGTTCTCGACGACATTTTTTTCTCCGCTGTTATGTTGGAGAATTTTGGAAAATTCGCGGTTCGTTTTCAGAGGCTTGAGCAACATTTTGCTGTTATGAATAACAGCGGTGGAACAGCGGTGAAAGTTGGACATAACAGCGGCGCGACAGCCCCTATCGTCCCGAGAACAGCGGTGGCGAGCCGTTGGATATTTTCCGGTTATGTGAAAGAGCGTGGCAAGCCTGATGCCTGTCCGGGACTGTGCTGCAACGATTCGAACGGGATTTGAATCAACGCGACGTCAACCCTGGGTCGCAGTGACCCGGCTCCTCGTCCTTTTCCCGACCCATGCGAGGATGCGCAGTGCGGCGGCGAGGCCGATCAGGGTCATCATCGGTACGCCCAGCCAGGGATCGGCTTTAACCCGACCAAGATAGGAAAAGGCGAAGATCCCGGCGATGACATAGCCGCCGGTCGCATGGAGCAGGCGCCAGCGGCGCGGGCCGAGGCGGCGGACCGACGCGTCGTTCGACGTGACGGCCATCGCCAGCACGAACAGATAGCCGGTCCCGCCACCGATGATCGTCACCAGCTTCGTGCCATGGCCGAAGACGAAGAGCGCGATGAGCAGCGCCCCGAGATGGACCGTGTGCGAGGCAGCGAAACCCAGGCCGACCGAACGCCGGCGGCGGAGCAAGGCGGTGCGCCAGCCGCCGGGCCAGAGCCGCGCCAACGCTGAGGCTGACCAGGCGGCGAGGAACCACAGGAACGAATTGCGTGCGGTCAGCCGTGCCGCGGCCGCTGCGCCCTCATAGGTCCATCCGTCATGCGTGAGATAGGCGGCCGTAGCGATCGCCAAAGCCAGGCCAGTCGCTATGGCGATGGCAATCGGGGGAGAGAAAGCGGGCCTTGTCATACCGACAGTATGACAACATACCAGCGGTATGGAGTCAACCGGCAATCGTCAGAAACTCGTCGCCGCCGCGCGCGCGCTGTTTGCGGAGCGGGGATTCGCCGCTGTGTCAGTGGATGAAATCGCAGCCCGGGCGGCGCTCACCAAGGGTGCTGTCTATTATCAGTTCAAGGACAAGCGCGACCTGTTCCGCGCGGCATGCAGCGCGGTGATCGACGAGATCGCCGGCCATGTGCTAACGGGCACGATGGGGCAGATAGACCATCATGTCGACGAACTGCTGACCGGCAGCGAAGTGCTGTTCGACGCCTATGAGGGGCGCGAGGCGCGACAATTGCTGCTGATCGACGGTCCGGCGGTGCTCGGCATGAGCGAGTGGATCGCGATGCAGGCCAGGCTCCGTGTCGAGCTTGGCGAGCATGCGCTCTATCATCTTGCCGATGCCGGGCTGGTCGAATCAGAGCAGGTGCCGGCGCTTGCACATCTGCTGTCCGGCGCGTTTCGCCAGGGCGTGTTGCAGATCGCGGCGTCCGATGATCCGGCTGCGGCTGGCGCCGCCGTTCGCGCCGCCTATCGGCGGCTTGCGCTCGGATTGCTGACGCGGGTGGCGGAGTAGAGGCCCAGCGCTCGGCTCAGGACTCGCCAGCCTCTACCCGCGCCACGATTTCGGCCATGGTGCCGACGACAAGCAGCGAATCGCCGCCGATCAGGCCGACCTTGGTCTGCCCGTTCTCGTCCGCGCGAAGATAAGCGATGTTCGCCGCGACCACCCAATAGTCGCCGCCGCGAGACTTGAGCTCAACAAACTTCATGACGGTTTCTCCTGACGACCAGCGCTGTAATTGGCATAGGTTAACGGCACGGCTGTGACAGGCGCGGCTCGAGCAAATTCGCTCTTTCTCAACGCGCTTGGGCCCATGGTGCGCAAACTCGGCTGGAGGAAATGATGCTCATCAAAGTCACGGTTGCTGCGTGGATGGGCCTGATGGCCATTTCCTGCCTGCTTGGACTCGCGTCTCTTTTGTTCGGATCACGTGACCGGATCTGAAAGGGGCTCGGGCTATGGGGTCTGGGGCTCGGCGCAGGCGTTACGGCGGTTCTCCTGTCCTTTCAGATCCTGGCGCTTCAAGGTCGGGAGAGAGCGGCACTCATTGCAGCTGGAGAACATGTACCCCTGAATGACATGCCGGGCTTTGGACAGGCATTGCTGGCCGCTTTCGGGGTGATGTATTTTGCTGCGCTGCTGGCAATCATCGTCCTGATCTTCACGATCAGCGTCGTACGGCACCGGCTCGCGCTAAAGCAGCAGCGAGCGGCCGAAACGTCCTCAGAGCGCATGAAGTAATCGAACGTGGCACTCGCCCACGACCTGTCGGCCCTGGCCCTGCCAAATGACGCTGACCAGGTCGTGCCCTTGTAGAAAGGGCCGACCTGGCCAGACAGAGATTGTAACGAGCAAGGCTCACCAAGACCCGCCGCCAAGCGGGCCCAAGCTTGCCTTCTAGATGTGCAGCGCCCGGCCGTAAGCCCCGAGCACGCTTTCGTGCATCATCTCGGAAAGCGTCGGGTGCGCAAACACGGTTTCCATCAGCTCGGCCTCGGTCGTCTCCAGCTGCCGCGCGATGACATAGCCCTGGATCAGCTCGGTCACCTCGGCGCCGACCATGTGCGCACCGAGCAGTTCGCCGGTCTTGGCGTCGAACACCGTCTTGACGAAACCCTCGGCCTCGCCGAGCGCGATTGCCTTGCCGTTGCCGATGAAGGGGAATTTGCCGACTTTCACCTCATGACCGGCTTCCTTGGCCTTCGCCTCGGTCATGCCGACTGACGCCACCTGCGGGCGCGAATAGGTGCAGCCAGGAATATTGCCGGTGTCCAATGGATGCGGATTAAGGCCCGCTATTTTCTCCACTGCGATCACGCCCTCATGGCTTGCCTTGTGCGCGAGCCAGGGCGGGCCGGTGACGTCGCCGATCGCCCAGATGCCCTCGACATTGGTGCGGCCATAGCCATCGACCTTGATATGAAAGCGCTTGTCCGGCTCGACCCCGACGGTTTCGAGCCCGATATTCTCGACATTGGGGACGATGCCGATCGCGACGATCGCATGGCTGAACTCCTCGGTCGTGACGGTGCCGTCCTTCCCCTTGATCTTCGCGGTGACGCCATTGGCGCCCGGCGTCAGGCCCTCGATGCCGACGCCGGTCAGGATCCTGATCTTCTGTTTGGTCAGCGCCTTTTCCATGAAGGCGGAGACCTCCTCATCCTCGACGGGGACGATCCGGGGCAGCATCTCGACGATCGTCACGTCAGCGCCCATGTCCGAATAGAAGCTCGCGAATTCGACGCCGATCGCGCCCGAGCCGATCACCAGCAGCTTGGTCGGCATTTCTTCGGGGACCATGGCGTGGCGATAGGTCCAGATGCGCTTGCCGTCGGCCTTGGCGAAGGGCAGGTCGCGGGCGCGGGCGCCGGTCGCGATGATGATGTTCTTCGCCTCGAGCTCGGTGGTCTTGTCGCCCTGAACGACAGAAATCTTGCCCTTGCCCGTGAGCGTGCCCGTGCCCTGGTACACGGTCACCTTGTTCTTCTTCATCAGGCCGGTGACGCCGGCATTGAGCTGGCCGGCGACCTTGCGCGAGCGCTCCACGATCTTGGTCAGATCGAAGCCCGGCTTCTCCACGGTCAGCCCATAATCACTGGCGTGGCTCATATAATGATAGATTTCCGAGGTGCGCAGCAGCGCCTTGGTCGGGATGCAGCCCCAATTGAGGCAGATGCCGCCGAGCCGCTCGCGCTCGACGATCGCGGTCTTGAGGCCGAGCTGCGCCGCGCGGATCGCAGCGACATAGCCGCCGGGGCCGGAGCCGAGGATGATGAGATCGAAAGTATCAGCCAAGATGAGAATCCTTCTTCTCCCTCCCCCCTTGCGGGGGAGGGCCAGGGGAGAGGGGCAGCGGCGCGGTCGGCTCGATGCCGGCTGCGGCGCTATCGAGCGCGACAAGCATGCGATCGATCATGCTGACAATCGCCCACTGGGTATTGCATCGCCTTCAGCCATCGGTGCGCGGCGGGCGTTGGTCGGCCGGTTGATCGGCGCGCGCGGCGAGGCGCAGCGGCCGTATCGCCATAAACGCGATGATCAGCATCGCGGCATAGGCAACCATCCAGATCGTATCTGCCACATTCGGCACGGCCCAGGCGGCGAGCCACGCAATCGTCGTCGCACCGATCAGACCGGAGGCGAGATAGAGAAGTTCGATCAGAAGATGCTTCACAGCGCCCTCACGCCACCATGCCGAGCGGGTTTTCGACCAGCGCCTTGAAGGCCTGCATCAGTTGGGCGCCGTCAGCGCCGTCGATCGCGCGGTGATCGAAGCTGCCGGTCGCCGACATGATCGTCGCCACGCCGAGCGCATCGTCGATCACCCAGGGGCGCTTCTCGCCAGCACCGATCGCCATGATCATGCCCTGGGGCGGGTTGATCACCGCCTCGAACTGCTTGATCCCGAACATGCCCATGTTGGAGAGGCTGGCGGTGCCGCCCTGATATTCCTCGGGCTTCAGCTTGTTGTCGCGGGCGCGCGCCGCGAGATCCTTCATCTGCTCCGAAATCGCGGCGAGGCCCTTGGTATCGGCCTCGGCGATGATCGGTGTGATCAGGCCTGAGGGCGTGCTGACCGCGACCGAAATGTCGGCGCGGCTGAAGCTGATCAGCTGATCGGGGGTGAACATGACGTTGCACTTCGGCACCTGGATCAGGCTGACGCCGAGCGCCTTGATCAGCAGATCATTGACCGAGAGCTTCACGCCGCGCGGCGCGAGTGCCGCGTTGAAATCGGTGCGGAGCTTGAGCAGCTTGTCGAGCCGGATATCGACCGTGAGGTAGATGTGCGGCACCGTCTGCTTCGATTCGGTGAGGCGGCGCGCGATCACCTTGCGGATGTTGCTGAGCTTTTCGGCGGTGTGCGGGATATCGGGGATGGCCACTGGCTTGGGTGCGGCTGCTGCGGCAGGCGCGGCGGCGGGTGCCGTGGCGGCAAGTGCTGCGCTTGCCGGCTTCGCGGCCGGAGCGGCACCGGGTTTGGCGCCTTCGACATCGGCCTTGACGATTCGCCCGTTCGGGCCGGAGCCCTCGAGCACCGACAGCTCCACGCCTTTTTCGGCCGCGATGCGGCGGGCGAGCGGGCTTGCCTTGACGCGGTCGCCTGAAGCGGGGGCTGCCGGGGCGGGCGCTGCGACGGGCTTGGCGGCTGCGGGGGCCTCCTGCTTCGGCGCCTCGGCCTTTGGCTCTGCCTTGGGCGCTTCTGCGGCCTTGGGCGTGGACGGTGCCCCGGCGCTTTCGCCCTCTTCCAGCAGCACGGCGATGGTAGTGCCGACCTTCACGCCGTCCGTTCCCTCGGCGACGAGAATCTTGCCGATCACGCCTTCGTCGACGGCTTCGAATTCCATCGTCGCCTTGTCGGTTTCGATTTCGGCCATCAGGTCACCGGACTTGACGGCATCGCCTTCCTTCACGAGCCATTTGGCCAGCGTGCCCTCCTCCATCGTCGGCGACAGCGCAGGCATCTTGATCTCGATCGACATGAAGCGTCCTAACCCGAATCCGTAACGGCGAGTTTCCTTCGCGCCCGACGCACGTTCGGTCAAGACCGCGCTTGCGCGCTGGGGTGGTCAAGACCGCGCTTGCGCACGGAGGTGGCCAAGACCGCGCACTTGCGAAACAACGCGTCGCGCGCCAACTAGCGTAAAGGGGAGGCCAAAGGCCATGCGCATCTATCTGGTCGTGATCGACGAAAGCCCGGAGAGCGAAATAGCGCTGCGCTTCGCGGCGCGGCGCGCGGTCAAGACCGGCGGAGGCGTCGAAATCCTCGCGCTGATGCCGCCGGCCGAATTCGTCGCCTTTGGCGGCGTCCAGGCGACGATCGAGGAAGAAGCGCGCATCCATGCCGAGGCGCTGGTTGCCGGCGCGGCGGGGACGCTGCTCGAGGAATCGGGGCTGAGACCGTCGATCACCGTCCGCCAGGGCGACGGGCCGAAGATCATCCGCGAAGTCATCGCGGGCAATCCCGCCATAGCAGCGCTCGTGCTCGCCGCCGCCGCGAGCGGCGTGCCGGGTCCGCTGGTCAGCTATTTCGCGGGTGCCGATGCCGGCGTGCTGCCGATTCCGCTGATGATCATCCCGGGCTCGCTCGACCGCGAGGCGATCGACCGGCTGAGCTAATCTGGCTACTTCCGACGGGCTCCGGATGACGGCAGGGGGTTGAAGTGAGCGGCCCTCACCTGCACCATCCGACAATGCGCAACCTCCTCCCCCTCGCCGCCCTTCTGATCGCCACCCCCGCCGCCGCGAAGGACGCGCCCGACCCGGCCAGGCTGAAGGCCACCGTCGAGAAGCTCGTCAGCTTCGGCACGCGGCACAGCCTGTCCTCGCCCGACGACCCCAAGCGCGGCATCGGCGCTGCGCGGAGCTGGGTGGCGGGCGAATTGACGCGGATTTCGGATGGGTGCGGTGGCTGTATCACCAGCGCGAATATCGCACGCACCTTTACCGGCAAGCGCGCACCGAACGGTGTTGAGATCGTCGATGTGCTGGGCTTTCAGGAGGGCACCGAGCCACGCCGCGTGATCATCATCGGCGCGCATATCGACAGCCGCGTTACCGATGTAATGAACGCGACCAGCGACGCCCCCGGCGCGAATGACGACGGATCGGGCGTGGCGCTGGTGCTCGAGGCGGCGCGCATCCTGTCGAAGGAGAAGTTCCGCGCCACCATCGTCTATGCTGTCTTCTCAGGCGAGGAGCAGGGCCTGTATGGCGGCACCCTGCTCGCCGAGACAGCGAAGCAGAAGAACTGGACTGTCTCCGCGATGCTCAACAACGACATTGTCGGCAACACGGTCGGCCAGAACGGCGTGCGCGTCGCCGATCATGTCCGCGTGTTTTCGGAAGGGATCCGCGCCTCCGAAGACCTGAAGGCGCTCCAGGCGCGCGGGCAGAATGGCGGCGAGGATGACGGCCCTTCGCGCGCGCTCGCCAAGGCAGTCGACGGGATCGCGCGGACGATCCCCGGCGGGCTCGATGTAATGGTCGACCGGCGGCCGGACCGGCTCGGGCGCGGTGGGGATCACAAGCCGTTTCTCGATCTCGGCTATCCGGCGATACGCTTCACCGTGGCCACCGAAAACTGGAACGCGCAGCACCAGGACATCCGCACCGAGAATGGCATCGCGTACGGCGACACCGTGGACAAGATGGACTTTCCCTATCTGGCCAAGGTGAGCGCGATCAACATCGCGACGATCCGCCGCCTCGCCGCGGCGCCGGCCGCACCCGACAGCGTCACCATCGCCGGCGCGCTGGGTTATGACACGACGGTCAAATGGCATGCGGTCGAAGGTGCCACCGGCTATCGTATCCACTGGCGGCGCAATGATGCGCAGGACTGGCAGAAATCGATCGACCTGCCCGCGACCGCTCAGACCAATGTGCTGAAGAATGTGCCGATCGATGACAATTTCATCGGCGTGTCGGCGCTTGGGCCGGGCGGCGCGGAGAGCCTCGTCACCTTCGCCGCGCCTGAATGAGTAGAGCATCGTGCGAAAAAGTGGGCACCGGTTTTTCGCAAAAACGATGCGACAACAAACAACTAGAGCAGGCGGCACGCGTCAGATTTTACGCAGCCTGCTCTAGCGGGGCCTGAGACTCAGAGGAGGGCAGGCCCCCCGAGGCCCGCCCTCACTCTCCCGTGCGCGGCACGGGCCCCATCCTCCCCCGTCGGGGAGGTATTCAGATCAACGGCAGCAGCCGCATGAGCAGGCTCGCGGCCTGGGATGGTATTTCCGTTTCACCGCGCGGTAGACACGGTGGACGGGCGCATAGGTGGTCTCGATATATTCAGTGGTGGTGGTCGTGACGACCGGCGCCGACTGGATCATGACCGTGGTGGTCGTCACCGGTGGATACCAATAGCCGCCACTGATATAGCCGCCAGAGCCGGCATAGCCGGAGCTTGAATAGGTGCTGCTATAACCGCCCTGCATCATCGGTGGGGGCGGCGGCGCATAAGCCGGCGGTGCCGGATAAGGCTGGGCTGGATAAGGTTGGGGCTGGCTCGACCAGCCGCCCGGGCCTGGCTGGGGCTGCGGATAGGGCGCGCCATAGCCGCCGCCGCCGCCCTGGGCTTCGGCATAACCATATCCGGCGCTGGCCGAACCGCCACCATAGCCATAGGCATCGGCGCTGTCATAGCTGTCCCAGTCGATGCCGCTGACCGAATCATAGATACGGCCGCCCTGGTCCATCAGCACCGCGTCGTCATAATAGCGCGACCAGCTATAGCCCTGTGGCGGCGTGGAGAGGCCATAGGTGCCATAGTCGCTGATGAAGAAGCTGGGGGAGATCCAGTAACGCGGCATGATCCAGCCACGGCTCGGGCGCCGATAGGCATGCCATCCGCCCGGCGCGCTGGTGCCGCCCTGCCAATGCCCGCCGACGCTGCCGCCCCAGCGCGAATGGCCAGGGCCGGCCGGGCGGGGGCCCGGCAACTGGCCCTGCCCTCCGCTCCAGCCGCCGCTGATGTGCTGCTGACCGGGATCGATACGGTTGGGAGAATTGGGCACGTTCGGTGCGGGCGGCATGACATGCCCATTTTGCCAGACCTGTCCGTTGGACAATCTGTGCTGCGCGCCAGCCGGAGTCGCGATCATCGCGGTAACCATCGCAAGGCCTGCGATTACTGGGGTCCGCATGGTAAACAACTCCTCTAAGGGCCCGCATTGGCCCAATGATTAAGAGTTTCGTTACCAAATTCCGCAGCTTTTCGCGAGTCTTGGTGTGTCCCGAATCGGATCAGCCGGCGATCCGAGGGGCGAGCAGGCGGGCCAGCGCCTCGCACCCGGCGACATCTTCCGCGTCGAACCGGGCGGGGCTCGGGCTGTCGAGATCGAGCACCCCGATCAGCGCTCCGTCATGGACGAGCGGAACCACCAGCTCGGAGCGGCTCGCCGCGTCGCAAGCGATATGGCCGGGAAAGGCGTGGACGTCCTCGACCAGTTGGGTCTCGCGGGTTGCGGCCGCAGCGCCGCAGACCCCGGCGCCGATTGCGATGCGGATACAGGCGGGCTTGCCCTGGAAGGGGCCGAGCACGAGCTCACCCTCGACCAGCCGGTAAAAGCCCGACCAGTTGAGATCGGGCAGATATTGCCAGATCAGCGCCGCAGCGTTCGCCATATTGGCGATCGTATCGGGCTCGTCCGCGGTCAGCGCATCGAGCGCTGCGTGGAGATCACGATAAAGCTCGGCCTTGGAGCTGGCCGACACCGCGAATTCATACACTGTCTTCTCCGTCTGCTTCAGGCCCGTTAGGAGGGCGCATGCCGCGCCTGCCCGTCACCCGCTCCATCGCCATCGACAGCGAGGAAATCGAGGAGAGCTTCACCCGCTCTTCGGGCCCTGGCGGGCAATCCGTCAATACGACCGATTCTGCGGTGATGCTCCGCTTCGATGTGCGCAATTCGCCCAATCTGCCCGAGGCGGTCAAGGCGCGGCTCGAAATCCTCGCCGGAAGCCGGCTCACGCGTGAAGGCGTGCTGGTGTTGAAGAGCGAGGGCGCACGGTCGCAATTGCTCAACCGCCAAGAGATTCGCGAGCGGCTGTTCGAGCTGATCCGCGAGGCGACGATCGTGCCGAAGAAAAGGCGGCCGACCAAGCCTTCCAAGGCGGCAAAGGCGCGGCGAATGGAGGGCAAGGCCAAGCGCTCGACGGTCAAGAGCCTGAGAGGTAAGCCGATCGATTAGGGTGGATCGATATTCGTCGGGCGCCAATTCGTCCTCTCCAGTGGGAGAGGATAGTGTAGCTTGGCAGCTTGCTGCCTAGCGGAGCTTGGTGAGGGGCTCCGGGAGCTCCCGATAGCTCCCGGAGCCCCTCACCAACTTCGACTAGATCGCTTCGCTCTCAAGTCTCCGTATCCTCTCCCAAAGGAGAGGAGATTGTGGCATTCCGCTCGCCAATATCAGCCAGGGTGAACCCCGCCTTCAGGAAACGTTCCGGCAAGGGCGCCTCGGCAATGATCGGTTCCTTGCCATCGCGCGGCACCTTCAGCGAAGCGGCGTGGAGCAGGGTTTCCTTGCCGCCCTTGCCATAGATCGGGTCGCCGACCACGGGCGCGCCGAGCGCTTCGGCGGCGTGGACGCGGATCTGGTGGGTACGGCCCGTTTCCGGCCTGAATTCGACAAAGGCGCGGCCGTCCTTGACCGCCAGCACACGCCAGGCGGTACGCGAGGGCTTGCCCTTGGGGTCGCCGTGCATCCGCCAGCCTTGCTCGGCGCTGCTGATCTTGGCGAGGGCGAGATCGATCAGGCCGCTTTCGCCCTCGGGAATGCCCTCCAGTACGGCGAGGTAGCGCTTCTCGACAATCCCGGCCTCGAACGCCTGCTGGAAGCGGGCATGCGCCTTGGGGTTGCGCGAGAGGAGCAGGCAACCCGACGTGTCGCGATCGAGGCGGTGCACTGCCTGGGGCCAGCGCTTGAAGCCGAAAGTGAGGCCGTCGAGATGGTTTTCGAGGCTGAGCGAGCCGTCGCGCGGGCGATCGACCGGAAGGCCGGCTGGCTTGTCGATGACGATTGCCTCGCCATCGAAGAACAGGACTTTATTTGCGAGCATTTCCCGCCCTTGCCACTCCGCGGCCGCGCATGCCAGAGCAAGGCACGGTGAAGATCAACACAAAGCGCGCGATCGGGATCGTTATGGCGGGGCTTTGCCTCGGGTCGACCAGCGCTGGCGCCGCGCATCGGCGCTCACACTTTACGAGGGCGGTTCACGCGGCTCCGCCCGCACCGGTCGGCATTCCCGATGCCGATGGCCGTCTGTTCGGGCATCTGCCCTATGACGAAGCGCCGCCGGCCGATCTCGAAATCGTGATGCGCGGCTTCGGGCTCAACGTGCCGTGCCTGATGCAGCATGATGCCGCGGCCGATCTCGTCCATTTGCTCAACGGCGCCAATGCAACGCCGGGCATCGCGCGAAAGCTCAGGGCTGTTTCCTGCTACCGGACGGCCGCCCATCAGCGGGCGGTGTTCTGCCATGCGGGCCGGGCCGGCAATGCGTGCCGCGACGCGGCGCTGCGCGCGCATTCCGTCGGGCCGCCGGGTTTCAGCGAACATTCCACCGGATATGCGATCGATTTCGCGATCCGGCCCGCACGGGCCTGTCGGGATGTCGATCCCTGTATTGCCGAGACCGAGGCGGGGAAATGGCTGCTGGCGCATGCGCCGGATTACGGCTTCGAGCTGTCCTTCCCGCAAAACAATGCGCAGGGCGTGACGTGGGAGCCATGGCATTGGCGCTGGGTCGGTACCTCGATCGAAAAGCCGGGGGCGGCACGGGCTCGACTGGTATTTGCGCGAGCCCGGGCCGAGTTTCCGGCGAGCCCGGTGATTGACGGCCAAGCCTCCCGGGCAGTGCAGGCGACGGTGTTTCCACCGGCGATCCTGCTGCTGCCCGGGCGCCACTGATCCACCTCAGGCGGCGAGCTTGCCCGCAACTTCGGCGATACGGCGGCCCTGATAGCGCGCGCCGTCGAGCTCGAGGCTGCTCGGCTGGCGGCTGCCGTCGCCATCGGCGATCGTGGAGGCGCCATATGGCGAGTTGCCATGCACTTCCTTGACACCCATCTGGCCCGCAAAGCCGTAATCGAGCCCGACGATGGTCAGGCCGAAATGCAGCAAATTGGTGATGATCGAGAAGAGAGTTGTCTCCTGGCCGCCATGCTGGCTCGCGGTCGAGGTGAAGGCACCGCCGACCTTGCCGTTGAGCGCACCGGTCATCCACAGGCCGCCGGCCTGATCGAGGAAGCTCGCCATCTGGCTCGGCATGCGACCGAACCGGGTCGGCGCGCCGATGATGATCGCGTCGTAATTGGCGAGCTCGGCGACGCCTCCGATCGTCGGATGGGCGGTATCGATCTTGAAGCCAGCCGCGATGGCGACTTCGGCCGGTGCCGTTTCGGGCACGCGGCGGATATCGACCTCGGCACCAGCCGAACGCGCGCCTTCGGCGACGGCGTCGGCCATTTGTTCGAGGTGGCCGTAGGACGAGTAGTACAGGACGAGGACTTTGGACATGGGGGGTTCCTTCTAAAAGTCCCCCTCCCGCTTGCGGGAGGGGTTAGGGGAGGGCGTGTCGGGAAAGGGCGTTGAACAGGCCCTCCCCCGACCCCTCCCGCAAGCGGGAGGGGAGAAGAGAGCGGGAGTGGCGGTTATTCCGAATCCACCAGCACCAGCTCAGCGTCTTCGATCGCCGTGATGGTGACCGTCTGGCCACCGCCGATGGCGGCACCGTCACGGGCGTTGAAGGGCTTGCCGTCGATCTCGATCGCGCCGGTTGCGGGGACGAGATAGGCGTGGCGCCCCTTCCCCACTTCATGGGTGATCGTCTCGCCCGCCTTCACCGTCGCGCCCAGCACCCGCGCATCGGCGCGGATCGGGAGAGCCTCGGTGTCCTCGGCAAAGCCGCTGGCGAGCACCGCGAACTTGCCGGTGCGGTCGCTCTTCGGAAAGGGCTTGGCGCCCCAGCTTGGCGAACCACCGGTGCGCTTCGGCTCAATCCAGATCTGGAACAGCGTCGTCGTCTCGGGCTCGAGATTATATTCGGCATGGCGAACGCCAGTGCCGGCACTCATCACCTGGACGTCACCGGCTCCGGTGCGGCCCTCATTGCCCATCGAATCCTTATGGGTGATCGCACCTTTGCGGACATAGGTGATGATCTCCATGTCGCGGTGGGGATGCGCCGGAAAGCCCGAGTTCGGCCCGATCTCATCATCGTTCCAGACGCGGATCGCGCCCCAGCCCATGCGGCTCGGATCATAATAATTGGCGAAGCTGAAATGGTGGCGCGCGTTGAGCCAGCCATGATCGGCATGGCCCAGGCTCTCGAACGATCTTTTCTCGATCATCATGTGTCTCCTTGTTGGAGCCAAGATAGGGATTGGGATCACGCCGTAAATGGAAACACTGGAAACCGATCGTTTCCGTTGCTAAATCCTCCCCGGAACGGGGAGGGGGACCATTCGCCTCTTCCGGCGAATGGTGGAGGGGCTTGGAGCGAGGCAACGTGGCCGCGCTCCAAACCCCTCCACCACCCCGCTGAAGAAGCGGGGCGGTCCCCCTCCCCGAGCAAGCTCGGGGAGGAATGAAATGCGGCTGCCGGATCTCGAAGCCTGGGCGATCTTCGCCTCTGTCGTGGAGCATCGTTCGTTCAGCGGGGCGGCCGATGCGATCGGCGTGTCCAAGGCGACCGTCTCCAAGGCGGTGACCCGGCTCGAGGCACATCTCGGCCAGTCGCTGTTCCACCGCACCTCGCGCCGCCTGACCCTTACCGAGAGCGGCAAGAGACTATCCGAACATGCCGCGCGGATTCTCGCCGAGGCGCAGTCAGCGGAGGAAGCCGCACATGACGCGGCAACCGCGCCGACCGGGCTGATCCGCGTCACCGCGCCCATGACACTCGGCCTGATCAGCCTGACGCCCGCTCTGGCTGAATTCCTTGCCGAGCATCCGGGAATCGAGATCGACCTGAACCTGTCCGACGCCAAGATCGATATCGTCGCCGAGGGCATCGATGTGGCGCTGCGCATCGCCGACCTGCCCGACAGCTCGCTGCGCGCACGGCGGCTCGGGCCGATCGCGACCTATATCGTCGCGGCGCCGAGCTATCTCGAAAAGCATGGTCGGCCGACCCACCCTGCCCAGCTCGGCGAACATGCCTGTTTCGGCTACACCAATGTCACGGGCCCGTGGCGCTTCTATGGGCCGGGCGGTGCCGAGGTCGCCGTGCGTCCCGCCGGGCCGCTCCGATCGAACAGCGGCGACGCGCTGTTGCCGGCGTTGCGGGCCGGACTCGGCATCAGCCTGCTGCCCGATTTCATCGTTGGCGGTGATCTTGCCAGCGGCATGCTCGAAGCGATCCTGACCGACTGGCACAGCCCGCCGGTCGCGCTTCATCTGCTCACCCCGCCCGGCAATCTGCGCCCGGCGCGAGTCGAGGCGCTGATCGCCTTCCTGACCGAGCGCTTCCGGAGCCTGTGCGCCGCCGAAGAAGCGCGCAGCCGGCTCCCGACCGCCTCGTTAACCTGATTCTAGGTGTATTCCCTAACCAGGAGATTCCCCGCGACTCGTGGAGTCAGGCCGGTTAGTGAAGAATTAACCTTTTGCGTTCATCCCTGATCAGGTTAATAACTTGTGCAGGGTGCATCGAGCCGCAGGGGGCCTCGAAGACCGCAAGTTGACAGGGGACTGCCAGATGCGCGTGTTGCTGATCGAGGACGAGCCGACGACCGCGAAGGCGATCGAGCTCATGCTCACGACCGAGGGCTTCAATGTCTATACGACGGATCTGGGCGAGGAGGGCCTCGATCTGGGCAAGCTTTATGATTACGATATCATCCTGCTCGACCTGAACTTGCCTGACATGCATGGTTACGATGTGCTGAAGAAACTGCGTGTCGCCCGGGTGCAGACTCCGGTGCTGATTCTCTCCGGCATTAACGAAATGGACTCCAAGGTCCGCAGCTTCGGCTTTGGTGCTGACGATTATGTCACCAAGCCCTTCCACCGCGAAGAGCTCACCGCCCGCATCCACGCCGTGGTCCGCCGTTCCAAGGGCCATAGCCAATCGGTCATCCGCACCGGCAAGCTCGCCGTCAATCTCGATGCCAAGACAGTCGAAGTCGATGGCAGCCGCGTCCATCTGACCGGCAAGGAATATGCGATGCTGGAGCTGCTCTCGCTCCGCAAGGGCACCACGCTCACCAAGGAAATGTTCCTCAACCACCTTTATGGCGGCATGGACGAGCCCGAACTCAAGATCATCGACGTGTTCATCTGCAAGCTCCGCAAGAAGCTCAGCCTGGCTTGCGAGGGCGAGAATTATATCGAGACCGTCTGGGGCCGCGGCTATGTGCTGCGCGAACCTGACGAGATCTCGATGCCGATCTCCGAGGTCGCCTGACAGACCGAAACGCTCCCAGTTTCGTCCGGGGGGATAGGGCCGCGGCGCCGGGGGGCGCCGCGGCCCTTCGTTTGTGTGGGCTATTTCGCCGACCAGACCTTGTGCCCGCCAACCCAGGTCTGCTCCACTTTCGTCGCGCGCAGGTCGGCTGGGCTCGCGAGCAGCGGATCGCGGTCGACGATGATGAAGTCGGCGCGCTGGCCCGGTGCGAGGCGGCCGAAGCGATCCTCGGCAAAGCCCGCATAGGCGGCGCCGGCGGTGAACGCCCACCAGGCCTGTTCGCGCGTCACCTTCTCTTCCGGGCGCCAGCCGCCGAACGGTTCGCCGTTCGCATCCTGGCGGGTGAAGGCCGCCGCCCAGCCGGCAAAGGGATCGGGGCTCTCGACCGGATAATCCGAGCCGAAGGCCAGCGGCACATGGTTCTTCAGCATCGTCGCCCAGGCATAGGCGCCCGCCAGCCGCGCGGGGCCGAGCCGCGCCTCGGCCATGGTCCGGTCCGATGTGGCGTGCGTCGGCTGCATCGACGCGATCGTGCCGTGTTGGGCGAATTTCGGTAGATCGACCGGGTCGACGATCTGGGCGTGCTCGATCCGCCAGCGCCGATCGCCCTTATAGGTCTGCGACATCTCGTCGATCGCATCGAGCACCTGGGCATTGGCCTTGTCGCCAATGGCATGGACCGCGACCTGATAGCCGTCCATCGCGGCCCGGCTCATCTGGTTGCGGATAACATCGTCGGCCATGAAGCTGGCGCCCGACTGGCTGGGCGCGTCGCTATACGGTGCCTTCAGCCAGGCTCCGCGCGATCCCAGCGCGCCATCGGCATAGAGTTTCACGCCGCCCATCCGCAGCCGATCATCATAGAGCCAGGGGGTCGGGCCGGCACCGCCGATGCGGATCGCCGTTTCGACACCAGAGCCATAGCTCATGATCCGGATGCGCAGCGCGCCGATATCGCCGGCCCGGCGATAGCTCAGCCATTCGTCGAGGCTCGTCCCCATGTCCGACGTCGCGGTGATGCCGAAGCCAAGCAGGATCGACTGCGCCTTCTGGAACGCCATGTCGCGGTCCTTGGGCAAGGGCTGCGGCACTGCCTTGTCGACAAGCGCCTGGGCCGCGTCGACGAACACGCCGGCGGGGGCGAGGCCGATCTTCTCGATCCGGCCGCCGGGCGGCGAGACGCTTTTCGCGGTGACGCCGGCGGCTTTCATCGCCGCGCTGTTCGCCCAGGCGGCATGGCCATCGACACGCTCGAGCCAGACCGGGCGATCACTCACCACGGCATCGAGATCGGCGGCGGTCGGGAAGCGGCCAAGTCCCCAGGTTTCCTGGTTCCAGCCGCCGCCCAGGATCCATTTCTTGTCGGGGTTCTCGGCGACATAGGCGGCGATCTTCGCCTTGGCCTCGTCGAGCGATTTCGTCCCCGACAGATCAAGTTCGAGCGCGCGGAAGCCGAGTCCCATGACATGACCATGCGCATCGACAAAGCCGGGGAGCAGCACCTTCCCCTTCATATTGGCGAGCCAGTCGAGCTTGTCGGGACGCCGGTCGCTCGGCTGCAGAAGGCGGACGACCTTGCCTTCGGGCGAGATCAGCATGGCGTTGAAGTGGATGACGTTGCCAGTCGCGTCGAGGGTCATGCCGTTGACGTTATCGACCAGCGCGTCGGCGAAGGCGGGGGTGGCGATAAGCGCTAGGGCAGCAATCATTACCGCCGTCACCCCGGACTTGTTCCGGGGTCCACTGTTCCGCACAGAGCGCGGGTTCGGCTCCTGCCGCGCCGTGGATGCCGGAACAAGTCCGGCATGACGGGGGAGGCGCATCACTGCGGCAATCTCCTGATCAGAGAGCTCGTATCGTCCCGGCCGCCGCCCATCTTCTGTACGTCGGCGTAGAATTGATCGACCAGGGCGGTCAGCGGCAACACCGCGCCGTTGCGTTTCGCTTCGTCGAGCGTGAGGCCGAGATCCTTGCGCATCCAATCCACCGCAAAGCCGAAATCGAATGTGTCCTCACTCATCGTCTTCCAGCGATTGACCATCTGCCAGCTCGAAGCGGCGCCACCCGACACGGCTTCGAATACCTTGTCGGTATCGAGCCCGGCCACCTGAGCGAAGCGCAGCGCCTCAGCAATGCCCTGCACGACGCCCGCGATGGCGATTTGGTTGACCATCTTGGTCGTCTGCCCCGCCCCGGCCTCCCCGATATGGACGATGCGGAGCGCATAGGCCTGCATCAGCGGCTCGGCCTTCGCCATCGCTTCCGCAGTGCCGCCGCACATGATCGAGAGCTTACCATTCTCGGCGCCGGCCTGACCGCCCGATACGGGTGCATCGATAACAAACAGGCCCTTCGCCCCACCCTCCTCAGCAAGCCGCCGCGCGATCTTCGCCGAGACCGTTGTGTGGTCGACGAACAGAGCGCCCGGTGCCATCGCCGCGAACGCGCCGTCCGCGCCGAGCGTCACCCCGGCGAGATCATCATCATTGCCGACACAGGTGAAGACCGCGTCCTTGCCGGTCGCGGCCTCAGCCGGCGTCGCGGCGACTGAACCGCCATATTTGGCCGCCCAGGCTTCGGCCTTTTCGCGTGTGCGGTTGTAAATAGTGACCTGGTGCCCGGCGGCAACGAGATGCCCCGCCATCGGCGCGCCCATCACCCCGGTTCCGATGAATGCTATGGTGCTCATGGGCCTTGCGATAAGGCGTGTTTCTTCGGGGCGCCAGATGGTCTAGGCCGCGCGGCATGGCCACCGATCCCCTCCCCCTCGCCGAAGAGCTCCCTGTCACCCTTGCCGATGTCCAGGCCGCGCATGTGCGCATTGCCGACGCAATCGTGCGCACGCCGACCTTCATCAGCCACACGCTTTCGCAGCTGACCGGCGCGACCGTTTATCTGAAGTTCGAGAACCTTCAGTTCACCGCTGCCTACAAGGAGCGCGGCGCGCTCAACACGTTGCTTCAGCTCAACCCGCAGACAAAGGGGGTGATCGCGGCCTCGGCCGGCAATCATGCCCAGGGCCTCGCCTATCACGCGCACCGGCTCGGCATCCCCGCCACGATCGTGATGCCGACCAACACCCCGACGGTGAAGATCACCCAGACCGAAGGGCATGGCGCGACAGTCATCCTGTTCGGCGACACCTTCGACGCCGCCTATGCCCATGCCCGCGAGATGGAGGCCGAGCACGGCTATACCTTCGTCCATCCGTTCGACGATGTGCGGGTCATCGCCGGCCAGGGGACGGTCGCGATCGAGATGCTCGAGGACGTGCCGGCGATCGACACGTTCGTCACGCCGATCGGCGGCGGCGGGTTGATCTCGGGCATGGCGACGGTGGCTCGCGCCGCCGACCACAAGATCGAGGTGATCGGGGTCGAAGCCGAGCTCTTCCCATCGATGTACAACCGCATAAACGGCACCGACATGCCGTGCGCCGGCGATACACTCGCCGAGGGCATCGCGGTCAAGGAACCGGGCGAGATCACTGCGGTGATGGTAAAGGCGCTGGTCGACGATATCGTCCTGGTCAGCGAGCGCAGCCTCGAACAGGCGGTGAGCCTCTTGCTGCAGATCGAGAAGACCGTGGTCGAGGGCGCGGGCGCCGCCGGCCTTGCCGCGCTGCTGTCCTATCCCGAGCGATTCAAGGGCAAGACGGTCGGCGTGGTGCTGTGCGGCGGCAATATCGACACGCGCCTGCTCGCCAATGTCCTGCTGCGCGATCTCGCGCGTTCAGGCCGGCTCGCGCGCCTGCGCATCCGGCTTCAGGATCAGCCCGGCGCCCTGTTCAACGTCGCGCGGATTTTCGATACCGAGCGGGTCAATATCATCGAGGTCTATCACCAGCGGGTGTTCACCACGCTGCCGGCAAAGGGCCTGATCACCGATATCGAGTGCGAGACGCGCGACAAGGCGCATCTCGAGCGCTTGATGGCAGCGCTCCGTGCGGGCGGTTACGAGGTCTCGCCAGTCGAGCTTGCCTGACGAAGCGAATCGTACCTGCGGCGAAACGAGTCCCGCGACTCTATCCGCGATTCCCCCGATAGGATACTATCCCGCGATGGGTCGCGCGGGGTCGTGCGCATGCGTCCAAAGCGCAAGACTCGCCCGAAAGACTTCGTTAACCTTCATTCATGGTAAAGCGGCTTTTCATCACGACTCAGGCGATTCATAACAGGTTTGAGCCGGGGGCAATCGCCGGCGAAATTTGGGGACCAAGGCGGTGACCGCGCCATTTCGTTTTCCGCGCTTCTTCGTGACAAGCCCGTCGCCTTGTCCGTATCTGCCGGGACGGCAGGAGCGGAAAGTCTTCACCGAGTTGAACGGCCCGCATGCCGGCGAGCTCAACGACGCCCTGGGGCGGATCGGCTTTCGGCGCAGCCAGTCAGTCGCCTATCGGCCGAGCTGTGCGGGCTGCACCGCCTGTGTCTCGGTGCGCGTGGTCGCGTCCGATTTCGTCCCCAATGCCACGCAGCGCAAACAGATCCGCCGCAACGCCGATCTCGAGGTGAACGCCTGCCGTGCCTGGGCGACCGACGAACAATATCAGCTGCTGCGCCGCTATCTCACCTCGCGCCACCCGGGCGGCGGCATGGCCGAAATGGATGAGGGCGATTATGCCGACATGGTCGAGCATTCGCCGGTCAACAGCTTCATCGTCGAATATCGCGAACCCACCAGGAACGGCATGGCCGGCAAGCTGGTCGGCGCCTGCCTGACCGATCAGCAGGCTGACGGGCTGTCGATGATCTACAGCTTCTTCGATGCCGATCACCCGCTTCGTCCCGGTCTCGGCAACCAGATCATCATGGACCATATCCTGCGCTCGCGCAGCGTTGGCCTGCCCTATGTCTATCTCGGCTATTGGGTGAAGGGCTCGGAGCGGATGGCGTACAAGACGCGCTATCGCCCGATCGAAGTGTTGGGCCCGTCGGGCTGGTCGATCCTCACCGATGAGGACATGACCTATGCGCCGCCCGCGCAGAAGAACGTCATGCTCGCGGACGAACTGGCTTAGCTTCGTCGGGGCTATTGCCCGTTGCCGCCTACATGCAGATCGACATCCAGTTCTTCGTCGCCCTCGCCCAGCCGCGACCCGGCGACAGGCGCCGCGCCGGCTGAATCGAGCGCGACCGCGACCCGCGCATAGGCCTCGTCCGCCGACAGCCCACTGCAGGGATCGAAGGCGACCCAGCCCAGTTTCTCGACATGAGCTTCGGCCCAGCCATGCGGCGCGGGGCGTGTGTCGCCCTCGAAGCAGACCGGGCTGTAGCCGGACACATAGCGCGCGGGCACGTTCAGTCCGCGCGCGGCGGCGCAGAAGATCTGCGCGAGATCGCGCGGCGTGACAGCGTCCAGCGCGAAGGCTTCCGCGGCGGTTCGGCCCGAGACCGGACGGCCGCGATCGAGCGCGAATTTGCGGTGGATTGCTCCGTTGAGCGCATGCAGCCGTTCGACCGGATCGCTGATTGATGCCACCGCGTCGACGGCGAATTCAGCCAGGGCATCACCGCCTTCAGTCAGCTCCGTCGAGCGGAGGAAGAGCGCGGGCGGCAATGGTTCGTGCGCGCCGTGGACGATGCCGTTCGACGCGTTGGTCAGCACCTCACCCGCGACCGAGATCTCGATATGGTCGATCGGCCCCTCGACATAGAGCATGGTGATGCGGTTGCCGAAGCCGTCCCGGCCGGGGCGCATCCGCGCGTCGCAATCGACATGGAGCTGCCAGCTCGCCACCGCCTGGTCGTGCGTGTCCTCAGGCGTGAGCCGAAGCATCTGGGTGAGGCGGCCTTGGGGGGCCGAGAAGCGATAGATTGTGCGGTGATCGATCGTGAGCCGCATCAGCTGAACTTGAACTGCCGGCCGATGGCCAGATGGAGCAGATCATTCTCGGCGATAAAGGCCTGGAGATATTGGTGGAGACCGCTCGCAATGACCTCGCCCGACCGGGTTTTGGCCAGCCGTGAGTGCCGCATCCGCCCCATCCGGTCGGCCTCGCCGTGGAGACCGGTGCGCTTGGCGAGCAGGTTGAGGATATCGACCGCCTCCTCGACCGAGGCAGCGAGGCTGCGCGGCATTTCGGCGCGGGAAATCAGCAGGTCGATCACATTCGCTGGGCGCAACCCTTCCGAATAGAGCCAGCGATAGGCGGTGACGGCTGAGACCGTCTGGAGGATCGTGGTCCATTGATCGCGGTCGACCACGCCGCCGACCTGTTCGCCCTCGGGCAGCAGCAAATGATATTTGACGTCGAGCAGGCGCGCGGTGTTGTCGGCGCGCTCGACTGCCTGGCCGAGGCGGATGAACCAGGTCGTCTGGTTGCGCAGCATGCGGTGGATCGCGCCTTCGAAGCCCCGCGCCTCGGTCTTTACGGCATCGACCAGGCCGAGCGTCGCGGTGGCGCCTCCGGGACTGGTGCGGCTGTGGAAAATCAGCCAGGCGCGGTTGATCGCGGTCCAGGCTTCGCGGGTGAGCGCGGTGCGGACGGCGCGGGCGTTGTTGCGCGCCATGTCGAGACAGCGGACGATCGAGCCGGGATGGCTGCCGTCCAGAGTCAGGAAGCGCGCGACATGGCTTTGGGTGAGCGTCTCGCCGCTCTTGGCGAAGGCCTCGTCGGTCTCGGTGACGGCGAGCGCGCTTGCCCAGGCCGCTTCGCCCGCGGGCCGGGGCGAGAGAACATCAAGCCGGACGGTCGCTTCGACGAGGCGGGCGATGAAATCGGCGCGTTCGATATAGCGGCCAAGCCAGTAGAGCGAGGATGCCGTGCGGGAGAGCATTACTTTAATCCTCCCCGGAACGGGGAGGGGGACCGCGCTTGCGCGGTGGAGGGGCTTGGAGCGCGGCAATCGCGCCTCCAGGTGATGCAATGCGAATTGCGGCGCTGAGCAGGTGGCGCGATCACTGCGCTCCAAGCCCCTCCACCAGCTTCGCTGGTCCCCCTCCCCCTGCGGGGGAGGAACTGCGTTGCGCCCGTCACGACTTCTGTTCCTGGCTATTGCCGCCGTCCATCAGGACGAAGCTGTCCTTGGTGCCCCCGCCCTGCGACGAGTTCACCACCAGCGAGCCTTCCTTGAGCGCGACCCGAGTGAGCCCACCGGGCACCACCTGAACGCCCTTCGAGCCCGTCAGCACAAAGGGGCGGAAATCGACATGGCGGGGCGAGAGACCATCGTCGCTCAACGTCGGGACGGTCGAGAGCGCGAGCGTCGGTTGCGCGATATAGCGGTGGGGTTCGGCGATCAGCGCGGCACGGAAGGTCTCGATCTCGGCCTTGGTCGCGGTCGGGCCGACCAGCATGCCGTACCCGCCCGAGCCGTCGACCAGCTTCACCACCACGTCCTTGAGATTGTCGAGGACATATTGGAGCGCCTGCGGTTCGCGGCAGCGCCAGGTCTCGACATTCGGCAGCTTGGGCTCGGTGCCCGAATAGAAGCGCACGATCTCGGGCATATAGCTGTAGATCGCCTTGTCATCGGCGATGCCGTTGCCCGGCGCGTTGAGCAGGGCGACGTTGCCAGCCGCATAGGCGGCGATCAAGCCGGGTACGCCGAGCATCGAATCCGGGCGGAAGACGAGCGGGTCGAGATAATCATCGTCGATCCGGCGGTAGATGACATCGACCTTCACCCGGCCGGCGATGGTGCGCATCCAGACGATATCGTCGTCGACCACGAGATCGGCGGCCTCGACCAGCTCGATCCCCATCGAATCCGCGAGGAAGCTGTGTTCGTAATAGGCCGAATTGTAATGACCCGGCGTCAGCACGACGCAGACCGGGTTCTGGCCCGAGCCACTGGGTGCGACCGACTTCATCGTCTCGAGCAGGCGATCAGGATAGGAATCGACCGCGGCCACGCGGAAATCGCGGAACAGTTCGGGGCAGAGGCGCAGCATCGCCTCGCGATTTTCGAGCATATAGGAAACGCCCGAGGGCGTTCGGGCATTGTCTTCGAGCACGAAGAATGCGTCGGGGCCGGTGCGGACCAGATCGATCCCGCAGATATGCGCCCAGACGCCGTGCGGCGGCCTGATGCCCGCTATCTCCGGGCGGAATTGCGGGTTGCCGAAGATCAGGTCCTCGGGGAGGATACCTGCCTTCAGGATCTTCCGCTCGCCATAGATATCGTCGAGGAACGCGTTGATCGCCTCGACGCGCTGGATCAGGCCTTCGGAGAGGCGGGCCCATTCATCGGCGAGGAAGATGCGTGGGACGATGTCGAAGGGGATGATCCGTTCGGACGCGTCGCTGTCGCCATAGACAGCGAAGGTGATGCCGAGCTGGCGGAAGGTCGCCTCGGCGGATTGCTGTCGGCGGCGGAGCTCGGCGTCTGGCGTATCGTCGAGCCATTGGCCGAGCGCGGCGAGTTCGGGTCTTGGCGTGGTCGAGCCACCCTTCCCCATGATCTCGTCGAACGCGCGTCCTGTCCCCATCGAAACGGTAAAGCCCCCATATGCCGTCGTGGTTCCATGCTGCGATGTTTTGCTGCGCCGCACAAGAGTACAATTATCGAAGCGGCGCTTTCTGCTCGGCGGCGAGCGCGGTATCGAAATCCTGGCGTGCCTTGGCGATGATCGCGTGGAGCGTGGCGGGGTCGATGAAGGCGTTCGGATCGCCCGCCAACAGCCTCGCCTCCCGGCCGTGCACATCGGCGATATCGGGATGGCTGGGCAACACGATATCGGCATGCATCGCATCAAGCCGTGCAAAGCTGCGACGATAGGCTGCGACGATGCCGGGATAGCCGTGATTGCCGATCAGCTTGTTGCCGGCGACGGTGACGCTGCAGGGGAAGACGATCTGCAAGGTCCGCCCGGCTTCGCGTACCGGCATCGACCAGCTCGTGCAGCCGATGGTGTGGCCGGGGGTGAGGACAGCCGTCACCGCGGCATCGCCGACGCGAACGACTTCGTCGTCGCGGATAACGCGGTCGACCTTCACGGCCGGGAAATTGGCGCGGCCATAGCTGTTATCGCCCTGATGCCGACCCGCTTCGAGCGCGGGGCGGTCGCCGGCCGAAGCGACCAGCTTCGCGCCGGTGTCACGCTTGAGCTGGGCTAAGGCGGCGGCATGATCGAAATGGGCGTGCATGTTGAGCAGATATTTGAGCTCGCCCTTCTTCACCCCGATCGTGGCAAGGTTGCGCTCGATCTGCCCCGCTTCGGAGGCCATCGGCCCGCCGATAAGGATCGCGCCCTGCTTGGAGACGATCGCATAGACGGCGAGCCCCTTGGTGCCGACATACCAGACCGGGCCGGCGATATGGAACGGCGCAGTCGGCTCGGACCAATCAGGCGGTGCGACCAGGGTGTAGGGCGCGGGCTTCGGCTTGCTTGCGCCGCACAGCAGCGCGCCAAACAGCAGGATGAGGGCGCGGCGGGTTTTCATAATGCGGCCAGCATGCTTGAGGTCAGCACCTGCGGCAAGACCTGCGGCTCGGCGGCGCCGGGTGCGTAATAGAGATAGAGCGGCACGCCGGCGCGGTTATGCGCCTCAATGAAGCGGCCGAGCGCTGGATCGCCGTCAGTCCAGTCCCCGACCAGCACCGCGACTTTGTGCGCCGCAAAGGCGCTGCGGGTGGCGTCGGTCTCGATCGCGACCTTCTCGTTGACCTTGCAGGTGAGGCACCAGTCGGCGGTGAAATAGGCGAAGACCGGGCGCCCTTGCGCCCGAAGGGCTGCGAGCCTTGCTTCACTGAAGGGTTCGGCCGCACCCGCGGCCTGAGTTGCGGCTGCGGCGGGGCGATGCGCCACGCTCCCGAGCCAGATGCCGGCCGCGACGATCGCGACCAGCATGATGACCGCGGGGGTGCCGAAGCCGAGGCCCCGCACCTGTCGCCGACCCGCCGCCGACAAGACGATCCCGGCGCCGAGCACGACGAGCAGTCCTTCGGTCATGCCGTCGACGCCGATCTGGCGGCCGAGCACCCAGGCGAGCGCGATGGCGGTGAGCCACATCGGAATCGAGAGGAAGCGGCGGAACGTCTCCATCCAGGCACCGGGTTTGGGGAGACGCTTGCGCAGGGCGGGCACGAAGCCGAGTGCGAGGAAGGGCAGCGCCAGCCCAATGCCGAGCCCGGCGAAGACCGCGAGCGCAGCAGGCCATGGCAAGACCAAAGCCGCACCAAGCGCCGCGCCCATGAACGGGCCCGTGCAAGGCGTCGCGATGAAGGCCGCGAGCGCACCGGTGGCGAAAGCGCCGCCTGCCCCACCCGCCTGATTGACGAAGCCGGGGGTCGGGATTTCGAACAGGCCACCGAGATTGAGCGCAAGCGCGACCGTCAGCAACAGCAGCACGATGATCGCGCGCGGATCCTGCAACTGGAACGCCCAGCCGACCGCGGTGCCGCCAGCGCGGAGCGCGAGGATGGCGCCGCCGAGCGCTACGCAGACCGCGACCACGCCAGCCGTATAGGCAAGCGCCTCGTGCCGGGCCGATCGCTCATCGAGATGCCCGCGCGCGAGGCTCAACGCCTTGAGGCTCAGGATGGGGAAGACGCAGGGCATGACGTTCAGGATGAGGCCGCCGAGCATTGCACCGGCAAACGCGATCAGGGTCGCCAGCCAGAGGTTGCCGGGAACGCCGGACGATGATCCCGTTACAGGCAGCACCTTTCCGGTGAGGGCGGTCACCAAGAGCCCTTGCCCGGGCGCTATCCGCAGCACGCCAGTGAGCGGGCCCGTGCCGCCGGCACCGGCCTTGGTTTCGATGACGATCCTGTCGACATCGCGCACCACTTTCTGGGGGGCCGCGTAATCGACCAATCCGGTCGTGACCGGAAAGAAATAGGCATCCGCGAGCGGCGCATTTACCGGATAGGGTATCCCGATCCGAACCTGCCCGGCGGATAGCTGGAAAACCACCCTGGCATTGAGCGGTTTCGGGATCGCCCGCCGCCATGCATCGAACTGCGCACGCACATCCGGCGCAATCGCGCCGTCGCCGACGACCAGATCGATCGAGAGATCGGCGCTCTCAGGCACGCAAACCGTATCGGTGCAGACGAGATAGGCAGCGTGAAGCTTCACCGGCAGCTTCGTGCCCGCCGCCAGCCCCTCCGGCACTTTCAGGGTGACGAGCGGCGCATAAGGCGCCTCGAACACATAGTTCATCAGCCCGGCGATCAGCAAAGTGCCGGGGATCGGATAGGCCGGGTCGCTGACGCTCGCACCCTTGGGGAGAGTCCAGTCGAGCTTGGCGGGGAAACCGGCATCGCCGGGATTCTGCCAATAGCCGTGCCAGCCCGACTGCGGTTTCGTATCGAGCGCGAGGGTGACCTGCTGTCCGGCGGTGGGCGTTGCGGTCTCGGCGACCAGCCGCATCGCCAGATGCGGGCCGGCGCCAAGTGCGCCCGGCGTATCCGCCGAGGCGCAGGGGATCGCGACCAGGGCCGCGAGCATTGTCACAATCAGGTAACCCAGTGCGCGCATCGGCGATCCTTGTCGGCAATCCCGCTCTCGCTCATAGCGGCGACGGGAGTGCATTGCATCCATGCGTAAAGGAACGCCATGAAAAGCCCGGTTTCGTTTGTCACGTCCTCGATTCTCGCGCTTGCCGCCGCGATCGCCAGCCCTGCTTCGGCCCAGACCGCGACGCCGGCCACGCCGCCGAAGCTGATCGTCGTCATCTCGGTCGACCAGTTCTCGGCCGATCTGTTCCAGGAATATCGCAGCCACTTCACCGGCGGCTTTGCGCGGCTGCTGACCGGCACCGTCTTCCCTTCCGGCTATCAGAGCCATGCCGCGACCGAGACCTGCCCGGGCCATTCGACCATCCTGACCGGCTTTCGCCCCGAGCATACCGGCATCATCGCCAATAACTGGATCGACCAGAAGGTGCCGCGCACCGACAAGCAGGTCTATTGCGCCGAGGACGAGACCGTGCCCGGCAGCAATTCCTCCAGCTACACGGTTTCCGACAAGCATCTGCTCGTCCCCACGCTTGGCGAGCGGATGAAGGCGGCGAATCCGGCGAACCGCGTCGTATCGGTCGCGGGCAAGGATCGCGCCGCGGTGATGATGGGCGGCCACCGGGTCGATGAGCTCTGGTGGTGGGACGGCAAGGCGTTCGTCTCCTATGCCGGCCGCGCGACCCCGGCCGTCGTCGCGCGCACCAATGCCGCCGTCGCCGCGCGGATCGCCCAGCCCCAGGCGGCGATGGACGAGCCCGACTGGTGCGCGAGCCATGACCACGCCGTGCCGCTCTCCGCCGAGAAGAGCGTCGGCACTGGCCGCTTCGAGCGCGAGGCGGGCAGCATGGCAAAGTTCCGCGCCTCGCCCGCCTTCGACGCGGCGATCCTCGCGCTCGGCGCTGGGATGATTCAGGACATGAAGCTCGGCCACGGCCCGGCGACCGACATCATCTCGATCGGCGCCTCGGCGACCGATTATGTCGGCCACACCTATGGCACCGAAGGCGCCGAGATGTGCATCCAGGTCGCCAATCTCGATCGCTCGCTCGGCTCCTTCTTCGATGTCCTCGACCAGACCGGGGCCGATTACGAAGTGGTGCTGACCGCCGATCATGGCGGCAACGACCTGCCCGAGCGGGAGCGCGACAATGGCTTGCCGGAGGCGGCGCGCGCCGATGTCGCGCTGGCCCCGGCAAATATGGGCCGGGCGATCGCGGCCAAGCTCGGCATCACCGGGCCGCTGCTGTTCGGCGACATTCCCAATGGCGACGTCTGGATATCGATCGCGCTCGACGCGAAGCAGCGTAAGGCCGTGCAGGCCGAGGCAATCGCACGCTACAAGGCGATGCCGCAGGTCGCCGCCGTCTTCACTGCGGCGCAGATCGCGAAGAGCCGCGAGCCGAGGGGGCCGGTGGAGAACTGGACGCTGCTGGAAAAGGCGCGTGCCTCCTACAATCCGGCACATTCGGGCGACCTGCTCGTCTTCCTCAAGCCGCGCATCACGCCGATCCCCGACCCGACCCATGGCTATGTCGCAACGCATGGCAGCCCGTATAATTATGACCGCCGGGTACCGATCCTGTTCTGGCGCAAGGGCATGGCGGCGGCCGAGCACGCGAACGGAATCGAGACGGTCGACATCATGCCGACGCTGGCAGCGCAGATCGGCCTGCCGATCGCGGCGCCGAGGGTGGACGGCAAGTGCCTCAACCTCGCGACGGGGGCGCCTTGCCGCTAGCCGGCGATGGTGAAGATGCTGGAGTATGGAGGGAACACAAATCCGCCCCGAGACAGCGTCGGGGCGCCAAAAGCCTCGCTATGCGATCTCGTTCTTCCTGATCACGACCGACCTGAGCCAGAGGCTGTTCGCAATGAACCAGGCCATCAGCACCGCAACGAACAGCCGGTTGGTGATCCCATAAGGCGCGCCGCGGTGCAGGGTCAGATATTGGGCGACGAAGGCGGCAACCAGGAGCGCGACAAAGGCGAGCGCCGGGGTTCGATAGCGGCGCCAGTCCGGGCTGCCGCCATAGCTCAGCCCCAGGCAGATCGTCGAAAGCAGGATGCTGACGATGTTCACGAAAAAGCTCAGGGCGTGAATGTCACCCGTTGGCGTCGAGGGCGCGGTTTCGAGATCGGTCGGGAAAAGCGCGGTGACGATGAGCCCCACCCATCCCACGATCAGGAGCGCAGCGCCGAGCCGGCCCAGCCACGACCTCGGCCCGTCCCGAAACAGGCCGATCGCCAATGTCAGGCAGCCCATGGAAAACGAAAGAAAGGCGGTCGTCATGATCCAGCCGAAGCGACCGACTGCATAGTCGCTGATCATGTGATCGACGACCGTATAATCCGGTCGCAGGGCGTGCATCAGCAAAAGCGCCGCCACGAAATACAGGAAGAATCCCGCCGCAGCCACCGGCAGCAAGGTGGAACGGTGCTTTTGCACATCCTGTGTCGGCCCTGTCATATCCGTCCTTTTCGCTATATCGCCTATCATCAATCTGGATCACGCGTGAACGCGCTTCGCCGGCGCCCCCGGCACATCACCACATGCGGCCCCGATAGAGCGGCAGGCCCTCCACGCCAGCGGCAGCCGAACCGTTCCGCAACAGTGCGGCCTGCGGTGTGAGGATCACTGAATCGGGCAGCGCGCGGAGCGCCGCAAGGGCATTGGCCTCGCCGAGGATATCGGCCACCAGCACGTTGCTCCGCCGCCGGCCGACAAAGACCAGCTTCCATCCGCCAGGGCGGGACCGGGCTTCGATATGCGCGATATCGGCGACGGACCACATCTTGCGGGTCAGCGCCCGGAAACGAATGGCCTCATGCCCGATCGTCAGTTCCGGATGCATGCTGTTGTGCTGCTTGCCGCCCAGGAGTCCGCCGCTCTGCGCATAGACGGCGTTGACCGGGATCCGCACCCCCTCCGCAGTCGGCACCGGCAGGGCCTGAGCCAGCGCCCGGCGGCGGCCCAGGACGAAGTACAGTGCGATGGCGCCCGCCAGCACCATTGGCAACGCCCGCGCCATCAGGGCCAGCGTCGGGCTCATACCGATGGCCCGACCGGCATGACCATCGCGGCCTTGCCGAGGCGCTCGCGCAGGTCCGGGCTGTCGGGGAGCGGATCGAGATGGACCGAGGTGCGGGTGAGACCCATCACGGTGCGGGTCTCGAAGAACATGATGTCGCCCTCCGCCATTTCGATATCGCGCGGCGCGGCGGCGGATGTGCCCGGTGCCCCGGGGATGTCAACGTTGAGCCGATGCGGCCCGCCCGCCAGCCGCAGGATAACAAACTGCGTCGCCATCAGCTGCGCGGCAACGGTGCCGTCGAGGGTGATGACGAAGCCGACGGTGCGCGCCGATCGGGCGCGGCGCAGGACGACGAGGTAGCCCCCACCCGCCACCGGTGGAAAGGCGAGCGCCGCTGCGCGCATCTCTCCGCTCGCGGCCGGCAGCTTGCGATTACCCGCCAGCCCGTTGAGGCCGGCGGACAGGCCGGAAAAGATCACCACCGGCAGCACGAATTTGATGGCGCCCAGATCAACGCCGGGGGCACTCGCCTCGGCGGCCAGCAGCGCCGCGAAGGTCACTGCCGCGACGGCGGCGGCAATCAGCAGGTTGCGCATCGACTTGGTCATGATGTCTCGGATGTCCTGAGGGCATTGCCGGACGCCGCCCTTCCCTGAAGGAGGGCGGCGCCCATAGCGTCGTCAAAGGCCGAAGGAGAAGCCGACTCGCCCGGCGGTCGACCCACGCACTGTCGACCCGGACATGCCGACCTGGACATAGACCTTGGGTGCGACGCGGCCGACCACTGCCCCGGAAAAGCCCTGTTCGCCGCGATAGGTGGCGAGGTTGAAGGAGAAGGAGAGCTTGCTGTCGGGCACCACCATCGTTCCACCGAGCGCGACCGCAGCCGCGATGCCGGCATTGGCGCGACGGATGTCCTGGTGCAGCCCGGCGATTTCGGTGTGGATGCCGCCCACATCGCCCTGCAGGCTGGACACCTGATTTTGCAGGGTGGAGATTTGCGCGTTCTGCTGCGAATCCAACGTATTGATCGCCGCGAGCTGGTTGTCCTGGCGAGTATCGGTCGCGTCGATCGCGGAGAGATGGGTGTTCTGCTGGGTGTTGACGTTTTCGACTGTGGTCAGCCGCGTGTCTTGCTGACCATTCTTGGTCTCGACTGCGGTGATGCGCGTCTCGTGATTAGCGACTTGCGTGTTGAGCGTCGCTACGCCGCCTTGCACGGCGCTGACGGCGCCATCGACATAGGCCTTGTTCGCGGCATCGGTATCAGCGACGGGCGTGCCGACATTCCGGATACGATTGCCGCCCGCGTCGATAGTGGTGCCAGGGGTGATCGCCAGTTTGCCGCTGATCGTTACGGAGGTGTTGAATACCGATGCCTCCGCGACCTGAAGGCTGGTGATCGATGCCGAGTTGGTCGAAAAGCTGTTCGCGGACAGCGCACCCCCGAAGCTGCCATTGCCAGTGACGTTGATCGAACCGGCATTGACGCTGTTCGTGGCCAAGGTGCCGGAGTTGATGATGGAACTCGAATTGAGCTGGTTCATGGTCGTGAAGCCGGTGAAATTCGCCTGGCCGTTGAACTGCGCCCCGCCGTTGAACGTCGCGCCGCCATTGAACGTGGCATCCCCGGTGTCACCGTCCAGCACGACCTGTCTGTCCGCTGGGCCAACATACACTCCCGACGGACTGGGCGGATCCCAAAGATCAACTGGGCCGCCGCAATCGTCGCTATTGGTGAGGACGATATGACCGCTGAGGTGGCATATCGCATGGAAATCTCCAATCGAGCCAATAGGAAGAAAGCTGACATCGGCCGAGGCCACCGAAGGGTAGAACATCAAAATCGCGGGTATCGAAAGCACGCCAGTGATTTTCTTGAATCGTGTCGTCGCGCCGGGCCCCACCGGGGCGGCCGAGCAGACGTGGCGGTGACGCTGCCAAAATAGTTTCATCATCGAGGACGCGCTTTTTCCAGAAGCTGGTGTTGGTTGCTGACGCCCGAATTCTCGCGGATTGAGGGCGCCGATTGGGACGCAGTCTGTTTTCGAAAAGGACATGACAATCTCCTCGTTGTTGAAGTGGTTTGAATTGATGTGCCGCGCGGGCCGCCAGCCGATCCCTCCGTCTCGCCGCCATCCGCTTTCCGCTGCGGGGCACGGGTCGGGTCAGAATGCCAGGCGGACTCCGACCGTCCCGCCATTGTCCTGCCAGCTCGATCCGAACTGGCCGCGATAGGTGACGAAGCCGGTCCAGCGGCCTTTGTGGACGGTGAGGCTGGTGCCGAGGGACAGGCTGTCCTGCGGCAGGTCGATGCGGTTGCCGGCAAAGCTGGTGCCGTCCTGCGCGACCAGCGTGACCGGCATGCCGCGCGCGGCCTCGCTATGGCGGTAGCCGAACTGGACGTCGGGGATGATCTGAGTCCCGTCGGCCCGCTCGACCGCGTAGGACCAGCCGATCTGCGCGAACGGCGTGACGAAAGTGCGCGTGCTTTCTCCGCCGCTGACCAGGAATGCCGCCGGGGCGCCGCTTTGCTCCGCGAAGCCGTCGACCTGCAGCCGTGAGACGATCACGCCGGCAATGGGGGTGATCGTCGCGCCGGCCAGGCGGAAAGGGATCGCCGCCTGTGCGCCGCCGAGCCACTGCATCGCCGCGCGTTTCGCATGCGCCGCGCCGATTCCGGTCGCCCGATCGGTGTCGATCCAGGCATGGGCGTAACTGCCGACCGCCGAAAGACCGATCGGCCCGAGCGATTGCGACGCATAGACGCTGACCCGCAAAGTGTCCGACCGGCCGCTGCCGCCGGCTGCATCGCCGAGCGTCTGGCGATCATAGCCGATGGCGACGCCGAGCCGGCCCGAGCTTCCCAGCGTGGCATCCGCCCCGCCCTCGACCGCGTAATTGCTCGACTGGAAGGGGAGCGGCACCCGCGCGCCGCTGGCCCGCAAATCGCTGGCGCCAACCTGAAGCCAGGTGCGAAAGCGCGGGCCGGCAGCAAGGCCGAGATTGTACGAACTATGGCCGCCGCCATCCGCGTTTGTCCGCGACAGCAGGGCGATGGCGTCCTGCTCGTTGGCGGTTGCGAAGGCGAAGGTCTGCGCGCTGAAAATCCGCGCGCCGGCTGGCGCCACGACCGGCGTGGGGGTGGGCGTGGGCGTGGGTGTCGGTGTCGGTGTCGGTGTCGGTGTCGGAGTCGGAGTTGGCGTTGGCGTTGGCGTTGGCGTTGGAGTGGGTGTCGGAGTTGGGGTGGGCGTGACTCCAGCGATCACCAGTCGCGCATCAGTGTTCGTATAGGCGACGCTGATGTCGAAGCCGCCCGGCGCGCTGGTGCCGGAAGCGGTGGCAATCGTGGCAAAACTGCCCGAGAGCGCCGTCGTCGAATGCAGGAAGCTGCGGGTGCTGGCGGCGTAGGTCCCCGGCGCCCAGGCGAAGGTGACCGTCCCGGCCAGGCTGACATTGCCAGCCACCGTCACCAGATCGATCGCGCTGGGCGAGACGCCGATCACCAGATTGCCGGTCGCGGCCTGGGTGTAGCGCCCCCCGATGCTCACCCGATTGCCGACAAAGCTGCCATTCGTCAGATCGAAGGTGCCGGCATTGCTGAACGTCGAAGAAGCCGACGCGTCTTCAATGGTCGGGTTGATGTTGTTGCCGGCGTGCAGCGTTGACGTGGCATCGATGGCGATGTCACCGACCCCGGCCATGGAATTCGTCAGCGTCCAGTCCGTGTGATTGATGAAGTTCAGTGCATGGAACCCATCGATGTTGAGGCCCTTGCTCAGGTTATCGCTGCCGAGCCCCCCGCCATGATAGGTAATGCCGTTCAGGTTCAGCGTGTCCCCTTGCGCCAAGGTGCTTCTCACATGAGTCACCTGCGCGAGACTGGCCGCCGAAATACCGACGATATTGACCGTGCTGGGTCCGGGATTGCCGCCGTCGTTAACCAGGATACCGCCGGCAAGGGTGCCGCCCGACCAGGTCAGCGTGTTGCCGCCGCCGACGATCACATCGCCGGTGATCGCGCCGCCCTTGAGGAGCGTCGTGCCGCCGCGGGAGATGAAAATCGCAGTGTGGGAACCCGTGGCCGTGCCGTTGATCGTGCCCGTGTTCGTGAAGGCGACATTCGGGTTCGCAATCGAGATCGCGCCATTGATCGTGCCGGCATTGGTGAAGGTTACGCCGGCGCCCGTGGCGGGCGAGGATGCGTAGGAGGCATCCACATCGCCATTGATCGTGCCGCTCGAACCGACATTGACGTTGATGCTGTTGTTCGTCGTCAGATTGAGCGCCTCCTTGCCCAGATCGGCGCTCACCGAGCCATTGATGGTGACGGCAACATTGCCCGCGGCCCCGGCAATGATGCCCTGATGCGCTGTGACGGCACCGGTGCTCGTCACATCGATCGAGATGTTCTGGCTGTTGTTCCCCGCCGCGATGCCCCAATAGCCGCTGCCCTGCAGAGTGCTGGTCGTATCCGTCACCGTACCGCCGACGGTTATGTTGACGTTGCCGGCATTGGCGGCGCTGGACTGCTGCGACACGGCCAGGACGCTGCCCTGGATGCCGTTGGTCAGGGTGCCGTTCGCCACCACGTCGATGCTGCCGCCGGATTGCGAAACGACATATACCGCGCCGTTGCTGCCGCTGATTTTAGCGCCCGTGTTGATCATCAGCGTCTGGGTAATCGGGCCGCCGATACTGCCGGTAAGCGAGATGCCATAGCCGTTCTGGCCAGTGACGGTGCCACTGGCGGTCACGCCCATCGCGCCGGTGCCGAGCGTGCCGCCGAACACGATGCCGCTGCGGGCACCGATAATCGAGGAGGTGGCATTATCGGCAAAGCTGCCGGTGGCGTTGATATCGATGGCATCGCCGCTGGCGGTCTTGATCGAAAAGCCGGGATCAGTGGTGATCACAAGCGGCGGCGCATTCCCGCTGGCATTGATGCTCTGGGTGGTCGTCACCGTGCCGGCGGGCGATGTGCAGAGATAGATGTTGCTGCCGGGAGATTGCGGCACGCAACCCTGTGCAGCCGCCTCTGCCCGCTGCGATGCCATGACCGCCGCGAGCGTCGACGCGCCGAGCGCCAGGTGCCGAATTCTCCAATATTGCCGATCCATGATCGCCCCTTTGCTGCCGGGCCGCCGTTGCCGCCGGGCTCATTCAGTCGTTGATCGGCGTATGGCGGCGCGATACCGTCGCGGCGCTCCCCGTTTGGGTAGGAGGTCGGAAAAATCGCGATGCAGCTTGTGGTTACGGGCGCCATGCCAGCCGAGCGCCATGATCAGGACGACCTGCCGCTGGGGTGGGAGACGCTCGATCGGCTGATCGGCCAGATCTACGAATGCGCGCTTGATCCGTCCGGATGGGATGCCACGATCGAGCAGATCAGGCTGGCATTTTGCCCGCCCGAATGGCGAACGGCCTTTCTGATGCTGGAGCGGCGAAACCCGCCAAGCGCCAGGTTCATCGCATCGACCAATGTGGGGCCGGGCATTGAACTAACCTACAGCGCCGTCTTCGCCTATGATAACCCCTGGTCGCAGCGGACATGGCCGGCGCGGAACGGGCAGCTGATCGATACCGACGAAATCCTGCCGCGCGAGGAACTCCGCAAGACCAGCCTCTACAAAAATTTCCTCGCGCCCATGAATATCGACCGGACGCTGTGCCTGATGCTCGATCGTCGCGACGGCGAGCGCCTCGGCCTGTTGCTCATCGGCCCGGGGGATCGCGATCTCACCATGCTACGGCGCGGCCTTCGGGTTCTGGGCCCGCATATTCAACGGGCGGTGAGGATCAGCCATCGCATTGCGAGCGCTGAAGCCGAGGCGAGTGCGGCGCGAGCTGCCGCCAACCGATCGCGCTACGCCCTGATCAGCCTCGACAAGGATCTCAATATCCTGTCGGTCAATGATCGCGTCGCGCATTACGAATCCGCGGGCCTCATCACGACCACGGGCGGAAAGCTGGCCTTTGTCGATTCTGCCGCCCAGCAAAAGCTGGTGGCCATGGGCCTGAGCTCCTCCCGCGACGATCTCGCCTTCCAGGCGATCGACCGCTCAGGCCGGGAACACGCGGTGCTGGGCGCGCTGATCAAACCGAAACCCGCTCCCTATATCGGCGGCGCCATCCCAGGCGTCGCCATGATCCTCACCATTGGAAGCGGAGTCGGTGAAGGGCCTGTGCTGGGCATTGACCGACTGGCGCAGTGGTTCGGGCTGACGCCGACAGAGGCGCGCGTTGTCGACGCTCTGGTCGAGGGGCAAACGCCGCGGGATTATGCAACCCGCAACGGCGTCAGCATCAACGCCGTGCGGTTTCACCTGAAGCATATCTTTCTCAAGACTGAAACGGGCAGCCAGGCGCAACTCATGGCCCGGATTGCCAATATGCCGCAGTGACGCCTGAGCCATTCGCGTGATTGGCACTCGGCCGGAGCTACCATCGCGTTAAACTAACTTGAGTTCCAGATGGCCGGGCTGGACGGGCTTATATTGGCAATTTTCAATATGGTAGCGATGCCGCAACGGAATTTGATCGTGCAGGGATGCCGAGCCTGGGGAAGACACAAACCGGATTTGCCCATCCTTACATCGTTGCGGACAGGCCCTCCGCCGGCAACAAACAGCTTCGCAGCCGCTGCACAGCAACGGTGAGCGTCGTCGCGCTGAGTTTCCTGTCGGGAACTGCCCTTGCCCAGTCAGCGCCCACCAATCCGGCGGGTGCTCACGGTTGGGTCGGGCAAGAGGTGGAACCTGTGCTTTGCGGTGCGCCGCCCGACCGGCTCAGCGCATTATCCGCATTCTCACACGATAGAGCCCGTTGCGCGCAACCACCCTACCGCTGCCATACCACCAGGGTCATCGGATAGGTGACCCAGATCGCGCCGTCCTTCCACTGCGTGTCCATCCCGAAAGCATCGGCGCCGGTATCGGCGTCGCGCGCATAAAGAGCGCGGACATGGTCGAGCATCCCGTCAGCGGGAAAGGATGTGGCCAGGACCATCTCGAGCGGCAGCGACGTCACGCGGGCTCGGACCAGGGTTTCGGTGAGGCCGAGGCCACCCCCGAGCGCCCGCAGCTCGTCGGCCGTCAACGCGCTTCGGTGCGAGGGATCGCGGAGCAATTCGATCGCGTCGAATGCCGGCGCCTTGGCCGGGGCCGGGGTGAGATCCATCACGGCGATCCGGCCACCGACCGTGCAGGCGCGGCGCATTTCCGCAAGAGTCGCGGCGGGGTCAGCGGCGTGGTGGAACATCGATCGGCTGACGACGATGTCGAAGCTGCCGTCCGCCACTGGCAAGGCGGTGGAATCAGCCTGGAGCCAGGCGATGTTGGTCAGGCCTGCGCCGGCTTGCTGTGCTCTGGCCTCGTCGAGCATTGCCGGCGTCAGGTCAGCGCCGGTGACATGGGCGACCAGCGGCGCGACCGCGATGGCGAACTGGCCCGAGCCGCAGCCGACGTCGAGCAGATGATCGGTTGGCCGGGGGCTCAGCGCTTCGATCAAGGGGTCTTTCGAATGCGCTCCGGTCGAGGTGACGAGCGCCGAATAGGCTTGGGCCTGTTGGCTGAATTGATCGAGCACGCGGGCGTTCTGGTCAGTCATTACGTGAATCCAATCTTGCTACCGTGCCGGGTGACGGGGAAGGCGCCGCGCGCTTCGGGCTGAGAAACAAACGATGCCGCCACCCTGCCTAGGGGATCCGAGACTTCTCCTCGGGATCGGGTTCGGATTGGGCAGTACTCCAATTCAGCCGCGAAGCATCGACTATCTCAGCGCCCATATGTCTGACGAACGCCGCCTTGATCGCCTGTTTATGCGGCTGCCATCGTTCGGGCTCGACGTTCGGATTCATATCGTCGGCGAGGAACACCCATTCCACGAACTGATCCGCCGTCACGGGCCCTTTGGGCGGGATCAGGAAATCGACATGGAAAGGCCTTCCATCCTTGACGCAGCCGCAAAAGCCCCATTCGACGCAGACCTGATGCATCAGCGCGTCATAGCCGGATTCGCCGGGCTCATAGGGAATGTCGGGAAAGCCCGGTGCGCTGAGGTCCCGCAGCAAATCCGATACGCCGCTCGCGGCGATCGCGTCCATCTCGACCGGCCCGCCTTCGGGATCGCAGGCATGGATCTTTATCGTGCCGTCGATCCAGATTTTCAGATGCGCGACCGGCTCGTGGACGGTGGCAGATACCGCTTCAAAGCGGTTCGTGTCAGGTTTCTCCATTGCCGGTCCCTTTAACAGACGAGGCTTCTCCATAATAGCGAGGCTTCCGCGCGACGCCGGTTCCCGATTGACGCGGTGCGGGTGGTGCCGGATGTATCGGCCATGGCCAGCGCTCCCGCCCCATTCGTGGACCCCATTTCGCCGCTCTCCGGGATCAGGGGTCTGGCCGAGTATTGGGCCTTGCGGACCGGCCGATCGCCGGCCGCGCCGCTATCCGAGGAGCAGACACGGCTCCTGCTGGACACGCTAGGCCTCGGGATCGAGCAGGCCGCCAGCTATCTGGGTGCCGAGTGGCCCGATTATCCGACCTTCGAAGCGTGGATTCTCGCAACAGCCGGTGAGCCGAATGCTCCCCGGCTCGCGCGCTATAATGCCTGGCTCGACGGCGCGCCGCCGCCTGACGCCGAACTGCGCCGTCAACAGAGGATCGAAGCGGCACCGCCCGTGCTCGACGCCGAGGCGTTGGCGGGGTGGGATGCCGACGGTTTCGTCATCCTGCGCGGGGCGATCACGCGCGATGAAGCGAAGGCGGCTGAGGCATTGCTCTGGCGGCTGGCGGCGGCGAACCCCGATGATCCCGACAGCTGGCATCAGGGGCCGCGCAACAACGGCATCATGATCCAGCATTTCCAGGATCCGGCGCTCGAGGCGGCGCGGCGATCGGCGTGGGTGCACAAGGCGTTCGCGCAGCTCTGGGGCACCGCCGATCTCTGGATGACGGTCGACCGGATGAGCTTCAATCCGCCGGAAGCGCCCGGGCGCCCATTTCAGGGGCCGCGACTGCATTGGGACGTCAGCCTGGCGTTGCCGATCCCGTTTGCGACGCAGGGCATCCTGTATCTGACCGATACCAGCGCCGATCAGGGGGCGCTTCAGCTCGTGCCGGGGTTTCAGCATCGCATCGAGGCCTGGCTCGAGGGGTTGGGGGATGCCGATCCCCGCGAGGTCGATCTCAGCGGCGAGGCGCGGACGATCGCGGCGGGCGCCGGCGACCTGATCATCTGGCGGCAGGATCTGCCGCATGGTGCCAGCCCGAACCGCGCGGAACGGCCGCGGATGGCGCAGTATATCAATATGTATTCGGCTGATCTGGAGAGCCATCCGGTCTGGCGGTAGTTGCGGAGCGCTCGTCGCTGTTTCTCTTGCGCACTTCCCCAGCGGACGCGGCCGGAGTGGCACTATCGAGCCCCGGCGAATCAGGATAGGACGGGCGGGCCAGATATGTTGGAGAGCGGATCATGAGCTTTGCACGCATCATCGCAACCGGCGCGGTTATCGGTTTTTTCATCGCGCTCCCCAGCATTGCCGCGGGGGATGGCGGCGGTGGCGGCGGGAGCGGCGGCGGGTCGATGCCCAGCGCGACCCAGCCGCAATATGATGCGGCGACAGAGTATCGCAAAGGCGTGGAGGCGCTGAAGGCGGAGAAATTCACCGACGCCAAGCGCGCTTTCGACCATGTCCTGTCGGTGGCGCCACGCGACGCCAACGCCAACTATCTTGCCGGCCTCGCCCGGACCGGCCTTGGCGATTACAAGGGCGCCGCCAGGCCGCTCGAAAAGGCCGTCAAGATCGACCCGTCGCTGATCGGCGCGCAACAGCAGCTTGGCATCGCCTATGCCAGGACAGGCGACAAGGCCAAGGCACAGGCCGTGCTCGACGGGCTGACGACGCGCTCGACGACCTGCGCGCAAACCTGCCCGCAGGCGACCGACCTCACCGCGGCGATCGCGGCGATCAAGGCAGCGCTCGGCATCGGCCCGCAGGCCCGGGTCGATTCAGCGCCGGGACCGCTCTTCGCCAGTGCCGCCAGCGGCGACGCCGCCTATCTCGCCGCCGTCGCGCTGATCAATGAGCATCGCTATGCCGAGGCGATCACCTCGCTCGAGCAATCGCGGCGCGCGTTCGGGCCGCACCCCGATATCCTGACCTATCTGGGCTTCGCCAATCGCAAGCTCCAGCGTTACGACATTGCCGAGGGCTATTATCGCGAGGCACTCGCCCTCGCCCCGCATCATCGCGGCGCGACTGAATATTTCGGCGAGCTGATGGTCGAGCGCGGCGACCTTGTCGGCGCGCGCCGGATGCTCGCCGCGCTCGACGCCCGCTGCAGTTTCGGATGCGCCGAGGCGGAGGAATTACGCGGATGGATCACGACCGGGCACGGCAAGGCGTCCTGATTTTTACCGCAGCCGGGTTGCTCGCCGCCGCGGCGCCCGCCGATCCGCCGTTGCGCGCAGAGCGCTGGCTCGCGCCGGCGGCGCGGCTGACGGCGCTGACCCGCGAGCCGGCGGAATGCCTGGCTAGGCCGGGAAGCGCCAGTGCGGCAAGGTCGATCGCGATCGGCCGCGCGGCGTTTCGCGCGCCGCTGTTGCTCGGCGGACAGGCGGCACGGGCGGGCTTGTCCTGCTCGAGCTGCCACCGCAACGGCCGTGGCAACCCGGATTTCCTGTTTCCCGGCATCTCGGGCGCGCCCGGCACCGCCGATGTGACCGCCTCTCTACTGAGCTCGCACCGGGGCGACGGCATCTTCAACCCCAGGCCGATCCCAGATCTTGCCGGCCCTGTCACCGGCCGCAAGGTCTCGCGTGACTGCGGTGATCCGGCGCTCGCGGGGTTCATCACCGGGCTGATCACGCAGGAATTCGACGGCCCCGAGCCGCCGCCGCGCGTGCTGGCGGGCGTCGTCGATTATGTCCGCGCGCTATCGCCAGGTGGGTGCGGCGGCGACGCGACCGTGCCGATCACCCTCGCGACCTACCTTGAGGATATCCGCCGAGCGCTGGACGCGGCCGAGATCGCGTGGCGCGCGCGAGACAAGGCGGCGACACGGCTGTTGATCGGCGCGGCGCGATCGAGCCTCGGCGCAATCGATGAGCGTTACGCGGCCCCCGGCCTCGCCCAATCCCGCGCGCGACTGGAAGATGCGGACCTTTCGCTTGCCGCGATACAGCGCGCGATCGACACTGATCCGGCGCGTGTGGCTTTGCGCATGGCGGCGTGGCGCGGCACGATGTCGCAATGGACGAAGCCGCTCATTGCCGGCGAGCGTGAATCGTTGTTCGATCCCGGTGTTCTGCGCGCGCATCTGGGCTGAAGAGCGATCGGGTCTGGCGGTAGGTTGCGGAGCGCTCGTCGCTGCTTCTTTTCCTCTTTTGCACTTCCCCAGCGGAGGGCTGGGGCCCAGTTGGGGGACGATCGTATGAGCGTTGCGCACTTTTATTTTGGCCTTCCCAACTGGGCCCCAGCCTTCCGCTGGGGAAGGGAAGAGGGAGATGGAGAGGCGGCGTACGCGCTACCGCGTCTCGAACATCCGCACGCCGGCACCCAGCCTGTTCGCGCCCACCGCCAGCCGCTCGTGGCTGTAGTCAGCGACGAACGCGGGGCTGCGGGTTTCGCCGGGTGCGAGAGTGGCGACGTTGCCTTCGACCCTGAGCCCGGCCGATTTGTACAGTTTGGCCTCGGCGGCGACGACGACGAAGCCGGTCCAGTTCTCCTTTTCGCGCCCCTGGACGAAGGTGTTGCGGGCGATCAGGCCGGTCGAGCCATTGGGCAGGTCGATCATGTAATTGGTCTTGCGGCCGCCGGTATCGTCGAAGCTGTTGTCGGCGATCGTGACATTGGGGACGCGCAGCTTGACATAATGGCCGCCGCGCCCGCGTTCGAAGCGGGAATTGGTGACGGTGACCGAGCCTTCATTGGCGAGATAGATCGCATGCGCGCAATCGGGGCTCTGGTCGCACTGGCCTAGGCCGGCGAATGTCGAATGATCGATCACGATCTTCTGGCCATTGGGCTCGCCGCCGAGAATGCCTTCCTGGCTGTCGAGGAACATCGAATTGGTGACGGTGAGATTGCCCATCTCGGTCCGTATCCCAGCGCCATTGCCGTCGGCGACGCGCAGGTTGCGGAAGACGAGGCCGTCGACCGTCGAGCCCTGGCCGCGCAGCACGAATGCCGCCTTGCCCTCGCAGGCGGTGCCATCGAAGATCGCAGTGCCGGGCTGGACCGCCTTGAAGGTGATCACGCCGCCGGCCTGTATCGTGCACTGATGATAGACGCCGGGCGCGATCAGGATCGTCGCTGTGCCCATCCGCACCGATTGCACCGCCTCATCGATGGTCGCGAAGCCCTGGCCGGTCTGCTGGATGGTGAACGGCGCATGGCCCGGTTGCGCTGCAGCCGGGATGGTCAGCGCGAGCGCGATGAACGGAAGTATGCGGCGCATAGGCGCTGGCTCCTTTCACACGCGAATGGACCCATAGCAGCCGTGGCGGAAGGTAAATTGAAAGTTAATAGTCCGGCGCGGTGGCCAGCATGACGCCGATCAGGCCAGTATCGGCGAACTCGACCAGTTCGATGATCTTGCCATCGGCACCGAAGCGCCAGATGTCGAGCAGTTCGCTCTCGACATGCCGCCCGCCGCCCGTCGCCGCGCTGATCCGAACGCGCGCCGCGACCCGATCGCCATCGACCAGCGCATCGAGCCGCTCGAGATCAGCGAAGTGGAACTGGTCGATCAGCCCGCCAATCGCGGTTTCTGCGTCTTCGGGCCCGGCCGACACGCCGACCATCCGAAAGGTCGCGCCGGGCGACAGAAGCTCCAGGATTCCGGCGAGATCGCCGCGCTGCCGCGCCGCATAGGCCGCATCGATTGTCTGCAACATCGTTGCCCGATCCATGACCGTCCCCGCTTCGAAGGTGGGGCTATCGTAGCAGATGGCGAGGTGAGCGGCCATCATCGGTCAAACCGGAATGGATGTTTTGGGTTTCGGAGGCGGGCGGGCGGGTGGGCCACCAATCCTTCTCCCCCTGTGGGAGAAGGAGGGAGGAGCGAAGCGACGGAAG
>Ga0307508_10000316_pt1 | contig 58335 bp, 75 predicted proteins | sample 9_EM_MG_FD_203089 | JGI IMG/M metagenome (GOLD analysis project Ga0307508, IMG submission 203089) | Populus trichocarpa ectomycorrhiza microbial communities from riparian zone in the Pacific Northwest, United States - 9_EM | ecosystem: Host-associated > Plants > Roots > Unclassified | place... | reverse complement strand
TATATTCATGATGTATGCCAACTACTGAGACTTTCTAAATTGTGGTTGTGGGGATCGAGAAGGTTGAGTGAGGGCATCATGGGCAGTTGTACCTGGGTGTACGGAAACTTTTGGCCTAGTACTTTAACTATGTGGCGACGCCACACTCGCACCACTTCGCGCACTGCCTCATGTTTCTTGCTCGCGCTGCGCATTGGCAAGAACATCGTGTGCGACAAGCCGTTCACCGTCAACGCCGCGCAGCTCAGGATCCTAGCCGACCTCGCGCGCAAGGAAAAGGTGTTCACGGCGGAGGCCGCCTGGACTCGGTTCTTCCCCATCGGCATCGAGGTGCGCGAGTTGATCAAGAGCAGTGCTGTTGGTGAGGTTCGAAGGGTCACCTCAGAATTGAATCTAGCACAGGATCCGGATGAGAAATATAAGGACGGGTTGCATCGTATGGCGAGTGGTTCTTCGCCAGCCGGAGGGATGAGTGATGTGATGCTGGCGGTGGGTGTCGACAGGTCAACCCGGATTTGGCGGGTGGGACGCTTTTGGACCCGACTCTACGCAGCATTACCAATAACAGCCGTTGGTTATAGTTGGTATCTACTCCCTCACTTGGGTCTACCAATGCCTCTACACTCTCTCCGCCGAAGAGAAGGCTGCGTCTGCACCCAGCGTGATCGGCAGAATCAGTCTCTTCGATCTGACGGGCGTGGACACCGAAAACGTGGTGGTCTCCACGTTTCCTAAGTCCATCGGCACAGCCTCGAGCAGCACCCGGACCGCCACGGATCCCGATAACACCGGGCGGCCTGCTGCTAGGATTTCGGGCACTACGGGTGAAATTCAAGTCGCCCACCCGGCGTACCGCCCCGAGAAGATGGCCGCTGTCAAGCTGGATTTGGGGGGTCGAGAAAAAAGTGTTCCGGTCGCCACGGGACGTGGAATGTTCTGGGAGGCCGATGGTGCGGCGAGAGCACCTCGGGATGGGAAGTTGGAGTGCGAGACTATGCCGTTGGATGAGAGTATTCTTATCATGGCGGCCGTGAATAAGGTACGGTATGATAACAGGTTTAGATACCCGGAGATGATCGAGAAGACGGATCATTGGATGGGATGTATGATGTATAAACATATGTAGTGTATTGAGCCTGTCCCATTACGAGCACTTATCAGGATGTTAAAAACCAGATGACGAACAGGACCCAAAAAAACGAAACGCCTGAAATGATATCTCGACTCTTGCCACTTGCACAAAAATCCCAGGAAATACCGTCGGGCTGCCATACTCAAGGTTTAAGAACAAAAGAAAGGTAAAAGGGGTGAACCGAAAATAGCCGGGCAAATACAAGATGGCTACTTTTTCGAAACACTGCGGACAGTAGGAGTACTTTTTGCCAAAGGAAGATGAAGCTCTGTCAATGCCTTTTCAGGAGAGAGAAACGTGATCTGCCGTATTAGACCACAAAATATTAGCCCAATTCCAACTTAGTATTTAATTGTTGGCTTACAGTCGGAAACACCTTCTGCATGTCCAGCACCTGCGTCGATTGGCTATGAGAGTAACAAACGATGAACCTCCTGTACTCAGTTGCCCGCTCAAGGTGGTACAGCGCGAACATGTCGATCAAATGTTCAAGTTCCATCTCCGTCTCAAGTTCTTGCTTGGCAGCCACGGCCATAGGCTCGGTCTTATTAGGACTGGGGGGAATTTCGCCGGGCTCCAGGTCCATCGCCTGAGGAACGACCTCCGCCGACAATGGGACCGCCCCCGCCGACTGTGGAACGACTTCCGCCGACTGTGGGACCGCCCCCGCCGACCGTGGAACGACCTCCGCCGACCGTGGGACCGCTTCCGCCGACTGCGAAACGACTTCCGCCGACTGTGGGACCGCTTCCGCCGACTGTGGAACGACTTCCGCCGACTGTGGAACCGCTTCCGCCGGCTGCGGAACGGCTTTAGTCGACGGGGCTCGTTCAGGTGCCTTGAGTGTGATCACATCTCCGGAAGATTCTGGAGCGATTCGGCTCCGCAGCCCGTACGAAATGGCGAGAATATCGTTAGCCAGGGTGGGATCACCACCGAGTCCCACAAATGTAATTGCGAACTCCTCCAACCGGTCTATGAAATCGGAACCCACACAGAGTTTCGTAGAAGCTGCTTTGGTTTTCTGGTACGAGAGTACCTCACGTACGACTGAGGTGTCGCTCGCGAGAAATTTGTTGGTCATCAATATGACAGAGCCAAAAGGCCAGATGCGCTCGTCAATTGTGGTTAGCTGCTCCCCGCCGGGGCCAGGCACACGGTCGAGCCGCAAACCAAATATGCGAAACGAAACGCCATTAATGCTGCGAAGCCCTCCGATGTGCGGCAGAAGGTGTAATTGGAACCGTAGTGATTGATGAATGAACACGGTGACGTGGCTCTTCTTATTTCTCAGCTTCTTCTCTAACTCCAAGAAGTCGGCACACTTGAAAATGCGATGGCCCTGCAGTCGGAGGACATTTTCCAGTTCCAGACGTTCGCGCCTGGCAATTTCTGGGCAAATTGTAGTACTGAATTCTACTGCTGTAGAATCGGAGTGTCTTTTTTTGAGGATATCTTTGTAGCATCCCGTGTGTCGGAACATAAGATTCGACAGGTACCAATCGAAACCGTCGTCCAGAGCTTTTTGGGGCATGGGTGTGTCCGGCTGAGAATCGGGAGTCCCGACGCCAATTGGGGGATACAAGGCAGCTCGAAGGGCCGTCTTGTTCCTCTGCTGTGGAGCCTTGAAAGAATTCTTGAGCTTTTCAAGGGATGGCCGAAACACTATCAGAGTAAATTCCTTATGAACAACTATTCCAGCTCCCTGCAAGGTCGACAAGACAGACAGCAGGCCTGGTAGCTCGGATGATTCCGGGTCGCAATCCAAATCGACACATTCGAGTGGCGGGCCATAAACCTGTCGGAATTCAGGAAACCAATCTAAGTGGCGGAACAAATCCAAGTCTTTGAAAATTTAACTTACAGGAATAAACCGTTCCACCAAATACTTAGCTTCCAAGGTTTTGGAAATCCACAATTTTTCTATATTCAAATCCTGCAGCATGGCTAAAAACTCGTTGCCAAATCCTAAGAATTTGATTGTGCCTAGGGATCGCATGTCACGAGGTGACGATCCGTATTCGACCACACAATTGAAAGTCGTATAGGAATCGGTTTCATTTGCCAGCTTTATTCGGCCCGGTTGCTTCATGATTCCTCCGTGGGGAGGACTTGCCGAGATAGAAGGCACGCTCGCTGCTGAAGGGGGCGTAGGAGTGCGACGTTGCGTTCGTATCGTAAGCGCCGATGTGGGCGCCTGCTGAGCAACCGGGCTTTCTGGGAGTGGAACCGTGGCTGCGCTGCCCTGACGAGATAATCCTCCTCCCTCGCCGGGCTTGAAAAGTTGCAACGTCTCAGCAGGAGGGGCTAGATCTCTTTTGGACTTTTTTTGGACAAAATTTCGTATCGAGAGTTTGCTGTAGATCACCGGGTTCTTGACAGCCTCTCGTGTAGATGGCGCGTGGGTAATCTTGCGTCGACGGGATAGGCTGGGTTCATCGCTCTGAGGCATTGGTCTTTTCAACTTCGCCTCAGAGACTTTTGGTGGAACGTTGTCTGTTGCAGCCGCATTTGCCACCACCAAATCACCGTCGCCTTTGTTAGATGCTCTTCTCAGGCCGGTTCCAGGGGAGCTGGGTCGAGCGCTTCCCAACACCACCACCTCCGTTGGTGAATCGGCCTCGCTGTCGCCTCCGTTCCCGGACACTGCCGAGTATTCACTCTCAGAATGCTCCCCTATGCTCCTCCTCTTGCGTGTCTTCCGCCGTACTATAGGAACATCCGAATCCTGATCGTCATCGATCACAATAAAGCCGGCAAGGTTCCCCTCGAGGTCTTCATCAGAGGTTGCCCAATTGACCTCCCTCGTCGGCTCCACAACTGACTTCTCTACTCGTCGCTTTGGGGGTTTGAATTGCTGCACGTGAACCTGTCCCCTCCGTCTTCTCTTAGCAGCCCTCCGCTTTTGCCGCTCCAGTTTAAGCCTTGCATCCCTCTCGCGCTCGTCTTCCCAGTTCTGCCAGTCGAACTCCTCCCGTTGGCCCTTGCTCTTCAGGTAGTCGGTGATGATGTATTCCCTTCCTTCATCGAAGGAGCTCGCTGGCTCCCACGTCGCCCTTTCAACTGAGTAGCCTTCCCAGAATACCAGATAAACCCGGGTCTGATAGTCTTCGGACCATTTGTCTGCCAGTATCTCCTTAACTGGGAATATCTGGTTTTCCACGTCTTGACTGACCTCTGTAGAGGTAGTTGTGATGCTATCTTCGTCGCTATCCGGGTCTGTATCGAGGCCGGCAGGCCGAGCTTTAAACATTCTGTCGGATTCCATCGCGAACTGGACAGCGTCTTTCAGCAACCAAACATCCAGATTCAACCCGTTCCGTTGCAAAAAAAGAAGAAAAAAAAGAACAATGCTAAAAAAGTGCGAGGCTGAAAACCCGAGAAAGTGAGAGTCCTACAATTTTCAAGCTTGGAATTGTTTGTAGTGAATGAAACGAATGGAAGTGATTAGATGTGGTCAGAAGTACTTCACAACCGCCGAAGCGTGCGAAAGCAGCTGGGGGGTTGGGTGGGTAAGTACTCAAGTATGTATGTAAGCACTTGCTGTGAAAGCTGGAAGGCAGTGGGTTTCTTCAGACTGTGAGATTGTGAGATGGTAAATAGTGATGGTAGGCAATAGAATAGTGGGGTGGTGAGTGAGGGAAGTGATGAGCGTTCGAGAGAACGCGACAAATCATGTTAGCGGCTAATTTATCATAGAGATTTCAGAACTTGACAAGCGCCAAGGCACGTGATTAACCGTACTAGTACATTCAACTCATACATGTTAAGACGCAGTGTGTCAGCGCCGTCTTTTCGACTTTTTATTTTATCGGCAAAAGTCTAAAATGCCCTACTTTTTGCTCAGTCTAATCTACCCTACTTTTGCCACCAGTAATTTTTGGTGTGGCGCAGCAATGCAAGGCATTTAACCGCCAACCTACACCTTCACTGCATATCTATTTGTGCATGCGATGTCAAAACCCATAGGAGCAGTGATAGGAAATTAATTTTTTTTCTGACCAAATCGCAAGTCAAATGTAAGTATCTGCCACAGGTACTGTGACTATGCCCCACATATCACACTGTTTGCCGTATCCAAGCCCACCAACCACTGTATTCCTCTTGCCTAACTGCCCCTGCCTGCGTCGCGCATATCCTTTCGCAGTCTCCTCTTCTTCGGCCTTCCACGGGTGCTGCGGAATGGGTGGATAGCGGTTGGTATCCTCGACTATTTGAAAAAGAAGTCAAGCGTTCGCACGTTTGCATTGATGGTATCGGGGTCGAAGATATGTTCGTGGGTTTTGGGTGTCGATCAAGGGTTTGCAAAGTTGTATAATTTGTGCTATCATACGCACGCAGTGCACTGCATTGCTGCGCCACACCAAAAGTTACCAGTGGCAAAAGTAGGGTACATTATGTAAGTAGATTGGCCGTTATTTTATTCTCTGGCGCTTGGTCAGAAATAAATTTTTCGAAGCAGCAATAAAGGCATGTAATTACGGGAATTTGTCTCAATCCAACTTTTGTGTGATTTCTTTTCAGTGCAGGACCTCGGGTTTTTTTTTGTATATAGTTGGCACAACACTCATATCGTCCAAAAATGTTCCGCGGGATGGATTATCAAATTGCGACAGATTGATACGATTAGACACAGGCCTAGCCTAACGGGCACAGAAAGGTGTGGTGGCTGATGTATGGTGGGAAAAGTTAATATCGTGGCTAGTGGCAAGGTGAGGCCTGCAGCGACTCGACAATACCTGGGTGTAACGCACGGCTCCAGGTAGCGGATGAGATGGGTGAGTGACGAGTGGAAGCGACGAGCGGGCGAGCAACCGAGCAAGCTCGAGCGGCGGGACGAGAGGAGAGGCAAGAGGACAGGTCCGGAGAGGGCAAGATAGGACACCCCAATAAATATCGGTAGATAAGGTAGGTCGGTAACTACATATGTATTTACATATGCATGCAGTAACTCAGTCTCTGGAAAGGACAATAAGGAGCAGCCGACTCAAACTCGAATTCGGCTCTGTTCGGCACGATCAACCTGGGATAGCCGAGGCCATCTATCTATCTACTTTGATATTCGGCGGAGCGCAAATGTAGCTCTGGGCAGGCGGCACATCGCGCTGGGAACACGAGCCAGATCGGCTGGAAGCAGAGTCCTGTGAGATTGAGACGGGCCGGTCAACGCCGGAGCCGAGGAAGTGGATCAGAGCACGCTGATTCCCCAGTCCAGCTGCTTCAAGCTGGTCGGCAACACCACCACAACCTCCACAACCACAAAATGCAGTTGGTAGAACGGTATCCTTGCAAAGGCGCTTGGTCATGTGAGCGTATACGCCTGGCGTTCGTGAATATCGGGACTCTCCGGGGGCCATCTGTCGCCTCGTAGCATTTTTCAGTGCCCTGGAGAGCGGCGCGCTCCGCATCGCATGCTTCGTGGTTGTAGCCCATGCGGGTTTCGATGCCCACCCAGGACTGCCCGCTTTGCCATACCGCCGAGAATCCAGCGGCTCTGCTGCCGAGCCGCGACCCGTCCGTGAACATGGTGCCATGGTCAGCCCGGGCCGGCCTCTGCCTTAGCTTCAGCCTCTTCTTCCTGCAGCAGGCCCGCGTTGAGGGTCTCCGGCTCTTCCAAGAGGACTGTGCTCGCCATGGCTCCCCGAGTTCCTGAGGCGGTGCTCGAGCCGTTTTCCAATGGCCGTTGGGACGCCCACTTCTTCCCTTGCCCGTGGTCATGCGGCCTTCCCGGTTGACCGGTAGCTGCAGCGCATTTGCCCGCCCGATGGTGCCCCGGGTCTGGTCGCTCTTCCACCACAGCTCCGATCCGAACATGGCGACCGACTGGATGCAGACTGTCATGACTTTCATGCATTTTGGCCGGCGAGAGTCCCATCTGCCCTGCGAGCTGGAGATCATGGCATTCTTTCCCTTCTCCAGCAGAATGGCGTGGTGTTCCTGCAGCGTGAGCTGGGAATCCAGCCAGACCGCAAGCCACTGTGTCGCTTCTGTGTTGCATGGGGCGGCTTTGGCGCCAACCCTTACCAGGGGCGTTTTCTTCTTGCAGAAGAGTGCCGCCTGTACCCCATTGTTTGCCGCCCAGTCGATGGATGCCGCTGCGGCCTCAGACAGCTTGTCCGCCACTGCCTCGTCGTCCTTACCCTCCACCCACCACCCGATGTCGTCAACGAAGGACTGCCCTGATTCCTGGAACCGCTCTCTCTACCTCGTTGAAGATACCCGACAAGTGTGTGATAAAGAGGGTAGGCGCCGCTGGGGATCCCTGGGGGGATGCTGGTCCCCCACCTCTCCTCAAGGACGACGAGCTTGACCTGGCGGTCCGGCATGAAGCTGCCAGCTCGATCTCGTGGGCTTCCATGCATCTGCCCAGGCGTGCCCTGCCCACACTGACGAATGCCGATTTGACGTCCATGAACAGTGCGCCCGCCTCATTCCTTCCTGCCCGCCTGTTGGGTGCGGTTGTCAGAACCGCCACCACATCAACGCAGCATCTCCTCTTGGCAGCCAAACTGACCGCCGTGCAGGCCTCTCCCCTTCCTCCGCTCCAGATGGTCGGCGGCTAGGTGAGCGGCGGTGCGCTCGACTAGCTCGCTGATGACGTCCAGGAGCGAGATCGTTGGCAGGCTCGGGCCTTGGAGTAGCCAGGCTTCCCCGACTTGGGAATGGCCACACCCTTTGCCGTTTTCCGGAGTTCTTGGTGGTGGCCGAGCCGGATGCATGCCCGTACGAGCCGAGCAATCCGCTGTCAGTCCTACTGCCGGAATACCTTGACGATGCCGGCAGAAATCCTGTCGTCGCCTGGGGCAGAGGTGTTGGCTGCTTTCCCCAGCAGGGCACCGACCAGCTGCGCGTCGATTCGCTCAAAGGGGCAACTGCCTTCTCGAGGCTCACAGTCTCCCGGAAGGTCGTTTGGGAAGTGGGCCGCGAGAATTGTCTGCTCACGCTCCTGGCTCTGGTCAGCATCAGCAAGATATGTAAGCACACCCATCGTTAAGTAAAAATTCTCTACTCACGCCGGCCATCCCTGTCCAGATTGTCTGGGCCGGTCCTCGTGCATACGTAGCTCAGCCAACTCCACGGTTGATACCTCAACTCCCTGGATGCGCAGTTCGGCGTGATGACGCTTTACTACCGTATCGTCTCGACGGGCGCATACATACATTCACCAGGAAATATGGTGCACGCCATCTATATATAAAGGAACTTTTGAACTTGGGCGCAACAGCCGAACCTAGTATATAGCGACCCCATCAAAACCAAAATCCCTGCACCCAAACCTAAACTTAAAACCAGCGGGCCGGCGACCGCCCGACGATACATATGTAGAAGGTATGTACAGTACACACTAAAACGCATCATCAACCCACAACTTTTTCTATCTACACGACTATAGCTAGCATAAACCCGCCCCTTGTAATCAATACTACCAAAGGAGTGCCCATCCCGATAGGCCTAATTATTTTCAGTCCTAGTAAATTCTAGTGGAGTCCGAGTCGGCATATCTGCTTTGCTGGCCCGGCACGGGTGCAGTTATTCAATCGCTGTTCCTTGGCTCTCGATCAGCGTCCCATTGCTGTGTTGGTTGGTGATACCATAATGTATTGGCACGACAGTACATAGTGCGTACCTAAGCATCGGGCTGAAGCTAAGCGGCCACTCCGTATTTTGGCTTTACCTCTACCTCCTCCGGACCGAACCCAGGTCGCACTCAGTATTTTGATTTTGCCACTCGTGCATTGCCTCCGCCACTATCTAACTAGTGCATTGCCTTTGCCACTAGTGCCACTAGTGCGTTACCTTTCCCACTAGTGCATGTTGCACTCGGGTCCCATCTCCCATACAAAATCCAGACCGGTCTCGGTCTCTATAGGAAGCCTTTATAACCTAGTCTTCGCTCATTCCTTTGAACCGAAATTTCTTCCGAGCTGTTTGTGGTTGGATTCTGCAGCTGTATGAATGGAGTTCCTATAGATGGTGTGCACCATATAATTCTAGAATTTTTCTTACGCACCATCGTTTCCCCGACTCCCACGATCACACTTTCAGCTCCCACGGACGCCCATCAATGGCCCTGGAGCTTACGTTCAAGGAGATTAAGAAAACCCTCGATACTTGTGACCATCCTTACGCCAGCCGGTCCCCCAACCCCTGCGACCACACAGCCAGCCCTTTGAATGCACTTCAAAGGTTCACAGAAGCCTCGCGACCCTCCCTCTGCCCCGAATCTCCAAAAACTGCCTGTGCGAAAGCAACATGCGCTGACTACCGTAGATTTGCGTGGGCTGAGTCCTAAATTCGTGAAGTGCTCCCGATCCTTGTTGTCGATCCAAAAAACTCCGCATCCCAATCCATCTCGTGCAGCTGGGTCATTCGTTCAAGTTTCCATTGTGTGCTCCACTTGGTTGAGAATGACAGTTCTTTGCAGAAGTGAGCTGTGAAGATTGGATCGTTTAGGCACGAACACGTGTTAGTTGGTATTTGTCTCTGTAATAAGACATCCTGACCGCAGTCCCCAGTGTCGTACGTCCCAACAATGTCGGCAGTCCCGGCCGTGCCACAACTTAGAGGGTTGTACTCCCAGCGCTGCCCGTTGTCCTGGCCACTCCGCTCGGCCCGGAGTAACAAAGGATTTGGCGGACCATACTGAAAATTGCACCGTTCGCGCGGGGCAAGCCATTCGCTCGAACCACTGCTTGCCGCATATGGCTTCTGTTACCCAAGGCACATTACGACCATGGTTTTTTACCCAGTCATTAATCGCGTGCGACCTATCTAGATTATGCAGTCCTTTTCCGTTCACCGTCCGCCGGCGGCCCGCGGCAACTCCCTCTGCCCCCGCCTGGCCTGTCCCGAAGAAAAAAGGAAAAGAAGAGGAATATCAAAGAAAATCGCAATCGTAAAACGAATAGCCCACATGACTTGGCAACTAGCGATACTCAATCCGACGAGTGAGACCGAGTATTATTGAGTGACCAAAATTCATTGGCCGGGGCGAGCTTCCTAGTCCGTAACTGGTTTCCGTGCCATATGGCACGCAAAGCCTTACCCCCCGTTGGGAAGATTCTGCTCAATAAGACTATCAGACGATGAGTTTAGTTGATGCACTTCAATAGAGTTCTTTTTCATTGTTCAGTGAAGATTTCTACAACCTCAATTTATGACTTTTCTCTGGGTAGGTTGTTGTCGAGCACCATTTCGGGGCAAATACTCGCCCCACCCCTCCGCCCACAATTCCACCACCACAACAGACCAAATTATCTAAAACTCATGCAGTTCAACAAAGCTGTTCCGATCTTCAAAAAGACACAAGGGCAAGTCACACCTCCCACACGACCACCGGGTTTTAGGTGCGTCTTTGGAACCCTTTCCACCACCACGGCGTTTCCAGTGACACAACCAGCAATCAAGCTCCTTACCCAGTGGTAGAATAGGCATATGGCCAGGTCCACAGCGATCGAGGGGAAGTGCAGTATCAGACTTAATATAGACCTTCTTGGCTGGATTTGGTGCAGCATCTTGAGAACGGATCTTCTTTTGTGGGAAAGGTCCAGCGAGGATGAGCCCCCATGCACACTGCAGTCTAAACTCCTTATGACCGATCGGTGGAAGATTTTCTATATCGGAATATATGAGGTACGCGTTTGTGGTCATCGTGTCTAGCTCCCAAAACATCATAGGCTACCAGGTTCGGAACGAAGTGAGCTGTGTGTCGTAGTAACAATGCAGCTGATCTGCGATGTCGACTCCGCCCATGGAGCATTGTCGAACCACAACAGCACCCCCTTAAAACCTTGTTCAATGGGCTTGCTAGACATCTTGTAGTGTCCTGAGACTGACCGGTGCATCTGATCATTGCTTTATCCACAGCAACATTGGTTGATGGCATCCGGTATGCTTTCAAACTTTTCCGCAGTTGCTCAAGAATCGGACCAACTTTCGTATGCCATAGTCACTGTCTAGATGGAGTGACAAGCTCAAGCTTTGGTAAAGAGACATGAAAGTAACGTTTGATCTGTGCAAATCACGTCTGACTCATGAACTGGTGTCTGGGATGGGCTGGGTTCAGTCTGTCGTGTTTCCGGTAGTCTGCCACCAACGGGGAGGAATGAACGCCCATATAAAGAACAATTCTTAACCAACATTTATATCTTCCAGCACAACCTCCTTCCACTGCCGCTTACTTCTTCTCTTCCTCTCAGCGAGCTTCTGGCTGGCGTATTCGTTGGTGTTGTCGGTTATTGTTTTGAGAAGCGAGTCGGTCAAAAATAGCCTCAGGATTTCAATTGGCTCTATCGCGACGAGACCTCGAAATATTGCAGGAAGTGTATTGTAGGCTTTATGCGGAAAGGCTATGAGAACCATGGGATGGAATATGGATGACTGGGGTGATGGTGTTGATGCTGACGAGGCCGGCGAAGTTGGTGGAGTAGGATTTGCAACCGCATCTTCTTGACTTTTCGTGAATCGCATCTTCTTGACTGCCTGTTTGACTTGCGAGGATCGCTTCGTAACGGATTGACCAGGATATGGCTTGAGATCATTGTTTGAGGACGAGAGTATTGGACTTATTTCAGGGTTGATGGTGAACGACTGGTTCAGTCATGTTGGGGTTATTGATCTTCTCGCTGGAGTCCCGAACACTCCCCACAAGGCTCATTTACCTCCCACCAGAAAGGCCGTAGCTCTGAGAATTGATAGCATGAGAGTTCAGACATCAAAGAACAAAATAACCTTCAGTATTGGGGGGTACAACAGGCTACTTCTTTCACTAAGATCGAGAGTTGTGGTTGCGGGGGTCCAAATGGCACGGAAACTCAATTTCTACGATCCAGGGGATAAGGGGTGGGAGCGCAACGGCGGGCGGGCGGGGGGTGGGTGGGTGGGTGTTTGAGTAACCAGAGGTTTTCTGAGACAAGGGGATGCGTTTCATTCGTCATCCAGGATGTTTTCTACTGGCTTATTCGTTACTCGCATGCGACTAGTCTTGATCATGGCGAGCCTGACTCAGAGAGCTGGGATTGCGGGAAGAAAGGAATTTACACTCTCCGAAGGGCCCGAGAAGCCATAAAACTGCGAAGCAGTCCTACTTACTCTCCAGGACACCGACTCGATGAGAGCAGCTGCTCCAAAACTCACTGGTCCCACTTTATAACCATGCCTTGTGTAGATTGTTAAAGACAAATACAAAGCCCTGAGCATTTTCATGACAGCTCACGCCCTTTCTCCCCGTAACGTCCAGTAGCTGTGGCAACAGAGTAACTACCGGGTGTTGAGAGCGAGGAACATGGTGAAAGGTACAAGATAGATAGAATGCTGCTGGAGAAACTCTGCCTGGGCTGCAGTAGGGCAAATTCACACCTACTATGTATACTACACGGCTCTCCACTGCGTTGGCTGTAGACTGACAGCAACGGAAGCAACGACACTGAGCTTGCCCAATCGGACGAACCGCCACCGAAAGAAGTGCCTGTAGTGCGGATGGAAGACAAGAACAGTCAACTATGATAACTACTTCCGCTATTGTCCAGAAGTGAGAAAATGGATACAAAGAAATTTAAAAGAGGCCCTTCCTTCCCCGAGGGCCGTCATGGAAACAAACAGCATCCTACAACTCAAATATCAAGCGCCACGAAAACAAGTACACCATCACGCAATTCGAATACCAACCGTCTCGAGAAAAAAAAATGATGCAGGACAAGTATAAAAGAAAGGACAAAGGAGAAGTAAGTTCTAAACAATTTTGGTTCAACTCTCTGCTACCAACCCATCCTCCTCTCCCCGTTCGGCATCACCATCGCCTTCGCTCACGAGGACAAGGCGGGAGGGAGCTGCCGACTGATCGATCCTGTCGCTGGGATGACCCAAATCGCGCCCAGGGTGCGGACGTATCTCGCGGGGCACATCGACTCCACCAACGCCCACCTGCTCCAAGTTGTATCGAATGACGTCGTTAACCCCAATCGTCCAGGCATATACTTTTTGGTTCCAAAGGGTATTTTTTCTGGCGATCACATTGCTCTCATGTCTGGTCTCCTGCACCAATTCCTCTCTGACTCTGTCATTTTCCTCCAACTTCTGAATTCTCTCCGTCAAATGCTGGAGCGAACGCTCGTATCGATCCCAGTCCGGAGGAGAGGGGACATTGGCACCGCTCCTACTCTCTGCGCTGCCATTGACACCGTTGCTGACCACTGCATTGCCAGCGAATGGGTTCCGGGCTGGGCCTGGCGCGAACACTCCACTGGCGTCGTTCCTGGGCGCCCGTAACGCACGGCATACCCTGTGGATTTTTCTAGTATCATCGAGCACACGTTGTATTTGGTTTCGCTGGAGGTGATTCTGGACGGTGAGATATCGGACCTGAAAGCAAGTGTCGAACCAACTGGGTTGTCGTGCTACGAGAAGGTTGACTACCTTCTCGTAAAAATCATTCGTTGACCAGTTGGATAATCTGTCATCACAATGCCGAACAGCCACCTCGAGCCCTCCAACCCGGTTCCTAACTCGCACCAACTGGTCCTTCAGCAGCTCGATCTCTTGATTAGACGCTGCTATAGTTCCGGACGTCTTCGCTACGTCATTGGTGTGCTCGTTGTGGAGGTTCCTGACCTCCTCCGCCGTTTTCGACATCAATCTGTCGAGCCGGTCCGTTTGCTTGGCAATATCGGTCTGGGCTTGGCGAACATCCCGGGCGCAGTTTTCGCTAACTTCACCTATTCCGTCCAAGCTTTCGTCCACGCATTTCTTGATGGGCTCAATGGTATTGTCGATTTCCTTCCGCACTTCTTCCAAGGAAATGCCCATACTTCCTGACGCTCCAATAGGTATTGGTAAGGCGTCTATTTGTTGGCGAAGAGTCTCCTGCTGCGATCCGTATGTAAGTAGCTCGTTTCTGACTTCGGTGCACATGGAGATAGCGGTCTTCAGGTCTTTCTCGAACTATAGTGATAGTCAGTAATGTACCGACGTTTGGGAGTTACAGCCGGCAATACTTGATCAACTCTAGCCATCAGTTTGTCTAGGTTCCCCGCCATATCCGCGGTCGAGGCGGATGATTGTTTCACGGTAGAAGCATCTTTCCCCAAGACTTCAACCTTTTTCCGTACCGTCTCGACCTGACCGTTGAGGTAAGTTTGTTTGCTTTCCATGGACTTGTAATTGGTTTGAATTTTCGCCAATGCTATCCTGTATTCTGCGTGCTCGGTTGCCCTGTGCTGGTCGTTTGATTGCAGTTCTTGCACTTGGGTTTGTAGCTCCGAGAGCTTTGACAAACCGGTAAGTGCCAACTTCTCCCGTACAACTTTCTCTATGTAGTTGTCCAGGGTGAGCGAGCCGAGCTCTTTTTGGATCTTTCGGGATGTGGCGTCTTCACCGTCTGTCTTAGAGAATAGAGCTTTGAAGTAAGTATCGGTCCAACTGCTCACAAAACTCCACTCCTCATTGTGTTTTCGGAATTCCTCCTCCGCCCTGTCGTATGCGCCTTGGTATCGCTCTCGTATGGGTGGAAAGGTATCAAAATGGTCTTTGCGGGTGTTCCTTGCGATCGTTGCCTGTTCCAACTTCATCTGCGCTGACTGACACCTCGAATAGGCTTCGGAAACGCGAGCGATGATCTCACTACACGCCACCAATCAATACTTCCGTTGGGATAAACATTGGACCAAGGGAAAAGAAAGACTAGCCTGAGGCTCGATGGTCGCTCTCCAGCTGACATCCTCCGCGAACAGGGTGGTTCCGTCGGCATGGCAGGTGGAGGACCGCCGGTCACAGCGGCTTCCGAAGGTGTAGGGGATACGGTGGGCATTGATGCAGCAGGAGAGGGATTCGTCCGCTTTCCACCGTCGATAGACTCTCGTCTGTTACCACCGTAACTGCATCGCTCAACTTGCCAGGGAAGACTTACCCCTCCTCCAACATCGTGCATCGTGACATCTTGAGGCGACCTCCGATCGTCGTTCAATCCTCCAGGAGCGAGTCGCGAAGTGTCGACAGTTAGTCCTCGTCGACCGTTACCGGATTGAGGTTGCGTAGGTTTGTTCGGCGTAGAGGATACACGGGGATCAGAGCTGCGCCGAGGTGTGTCGGTCCCGTGGAATGTTGGCGGTTCCATTCCGCTCTGCGCTTTGCGCGTTTGTTGGGGAGATTGCTGCCGACGAAGGTCGTCGCTGCGGCGACGAAAGTCTTGATCCTGGTTCCGATCAGACATAGTTTGATTGTCTGCCTACTGCAATCGACTGATCCGGCTGTGCAGTAAGAGCACGTGTTTGGGGATGGATTATTGTGGAATAGAAGCACGTGTTTGTGGGTGGATTATTGGGGGAGGATTATTGGGGGGATGGTTCATGTGGGGGTTGTGGAAGGGAATTGGTGCAAAGCGTACGGAAGAAACATATTTAACGTAACCTGCAGTTGGGACTAACTGCATAGGGTAGAAACTGAGCACGTAATGTACCACTTTTTTCTCTTTAAGAATTGCAACACGTTATCACCCAAATAGGCAGTAATAGGAATCTTGGCTGCTTCAACATATTAAAAGACCATTGAGCATATGACTCAAACACAGTGTATCACCCGCTTATTGTGCAGGTTAGGGTTTCCTAAAGCGTAGTACCCATGAGCTATCAGATAGCCATATAATATAACCACCACGGGTCAGCCCATACCTTCCGACACACATCAATCCATTCAGCCACCGATGTTGTGATATAGGGCTCTGTGGTTCTTTCCTTTCTTTCCTCCATACTGTGTCAGTCAGCTCAAGTCTCTTTTCGTTACTGCCAAATGTCTTTTCGTATTCTCTGTCGCCGTAGCGAGAGTATGACTGTTGCTCGCAGCTTGTCGAAGCTCACCAAACCGGTGGCTCAGCGAACACAGGGACGGAATTACTCGTTTTTTACCTCGTCGGTGGTGGGTTTCGGGCTGAAAAACACCTCAAGTTCACGCAACACGACATTTTTGGTAGTTACCGGAGTCGTCGCTGGGTTCGTCGCTGGGTTCGTTGCCGGAAGCCTGGTAATGACCATATTATGCAGTTCCCACTGGGGGCACACACGCACATTGACTGACATTTGATAGAAACCGGAACCTCTCCATTGTGAAACCCCACCAAGCAACATCCGCACGAGCCAGGCCGACCCCAACCTCGAGCGCGAATCCGGAGTCACCGAGAACTCTCCCATCCGTCTCCGAATGGAAACCATGATCCGCAAGCGCCAGAGGGAAATCGTTGAGGCCCTCGAGAAAGTCGACGGGAAGAAGTTTCTGATAGATACGTGGGAGCGGCCCGATGCCGGCGGTGGCGGGGGGATCTCTTGCGTGCTACAGGATGGGAACGTCTTCGAGAAGGCCGGGGTGAACATTTCAATAGTATATGGCAAACTCCCTCCTGCGGCGGTGAGGAGTATGCGTGCGCACCACAAGAGCTTGGATCCTACTGCCGAATCGCTTGACTTCTTCGCCGCGGGATTAAGCATGGTTCTGCACCCCAAAAACCCCATGGCTCCAACGGTTCACCTAAACTACCGCTACTTCGAGACCATGAACGATGACGGAACGGCCAAGGCCTGGTGGTTCGGCGGAGGTACTGATCTCACCCCTTCCTACCTCTTTGAGGAGGACGCAATACTTTTCCATAAATCTCTCAAGGAAGCCTGCGATCGGCATGACCTGATGTTTTACCCCAAGTTCAAGAATTGGTGTGATGAGTACTTCTACGTCAAGCACCGTCACGAGTCCCGCGGGATCGGAGGAATCTTCTTCGATGATCTTGAGGATAGGGATCCAGAAAAGCTCCTGGAATTCTCCACCGATTGCCTAGATTCGTTCCTACCAAGCTACCTCCCCATTATCGAGAAACGCAAGGTACCTGCTTCTCCCGCCGCCCACCATCATGCCTTGTGTGATGTCCACCAACTAACATCGTTCAAGGACATGCCCTTCACCCCCGAACAGAAGCAATGGCAACAATTGCGTCGTGGCCGATATGTTGAATTTAATCTCATCTACGATCGCGGCACCGCGTTCGGACTGAACACCCCTAATGCCCGGGTCGAGTCTATTCTCATGAGCTTGCCGTTGACCGCTAGCTGGCAGTACATGCATTCTCCCGCACCTGGCTCTCGGGAACAGTGTGTGCTGGATGTACTCAAGAACCCTCGGGAGTGGGTTTGATCAGCGGCATGGGTATGAGCGTATTTCTTCGGATCATTGTATTTGTAGTCTTTATTTTCTTCTCGATTTTGTTCGTCCGGACGAGTTGATATACATATTTCAATGCAAATGATGGAACATGTAAGCCTCTTTGTGAAACGAGTGAGCCACAGAGTTCTGCACAATGACGTCGCGGGAACCAAAAGTCTTACACAGCCTCGCTACAAAGAGAAGACCACAGCTCGTTTCAGCTCAGCCGAACTGTCCAAGATGCCGCCAGCAGTCGATCACCGCCGAACTCACAACCTTCTCCTCATATCGCGACTCCTTGGTCTCCGCGACACAGTTTCACCGTTCACGCTCCTTCTCGACTCACTTTCACAGTCATCCAGACCGCTAGTGTGCGAGTATATTGAGCGAGCCACCGTACCCTCCCCCACACTCTTCCCCCCTCTGGCCGTGAAATGGCTGCTGAAAAGAAGAAAAAAAAACAGACAGCAAAATGTAAAACCGTCTTCGTCTCCTTCTCGACCTTCAGCCCTCCTCAGGGTGTCACCACCCTCGTTAATGCACGGCGTAAACCGATCCCGTCGTTACAGAAAGAAATTTCCACTGCCTGCTCCGTCAATAGCGGCAAAACGCTTGTAATCCTCGACTCCCTCAACCCGCTTTGCTCCTCCGCACCATCCTCATTAGCTCCATTCCTGTCCTCACTACTATCACCAACAACCACCCTCCTTGCAACCTACCACACCGATGTCCCGCTCTGCCTCCCGCCCGAGGGGAGCGTAAATGCATATCCCGACTCGGCCCCGCAGCCGCTAACACTGCTGTCGTACTTCGCGACGACGATCATCACCGTGCATTCCATCGCACACATGTTGGCGGCCAAAGCTGCGCGGGACAGGAGCCTTGCGCCGCCGGGATACGGACTCGACGAGGGCGTTGACGGGGTGATCGTGGGACTGGAGAGCAATCCCCCCGAAGGCGTCGTGCTGGAGCTGGAATATCGACGGAAGAGTGGGCGTGGGGTTGCAGAGTGGTTCTTTTTGCCGGGGCACGAGCAGGGGGCACGGGTGGAAAGGAGTATGCTCCCAGGCGGTGCGGAGGAGAAGGTTGTGCTGCTGGAGGACCACCCGCGGTGGAGGGAAAGTGAGGCTGTGAAGGAGCGGGGTGGTGGCGAGGAGGACGAGGGACCATCGAGTACCTTCGAGCTTGGGTTGACAGAAAGTCAAAGGAGGGCGAGAAATGAGGTTGTGTTGCCGTACTTTGATGCACAGAGGGAGGGCGGGATTGGAGGTGGTGGGGCGATTTTGTTTACCCCAGATAGGGAAATTGACGATTTCGATGACGAGGAGGATGAGATATAAAGACATCAGATGCAGGTACTCGGCGATTAAGGCATTTTCTTTCTATGCTATTGTACAGCAGCAACTGCGTGGATATAATTGAGAAGGCTGAAGCGAAAATTCCGTGTACGCTCGCAAACAACCCAAATACAAACCAATCTAAGGGTAATGCAAAAACAGCAGCAACGATGGCAGCCGACAGACTCTCTCTTTATCTTCACACGCCTAAAAGAACCTCCACCAGATGAAGACAAGCATGACGAACGCAAAACCACCTATGGGACCATACTACTCATCGTCAGTCCGCATTCCACCCACTGCTCGCAGACGCAACATACCTGCTTTAACATATGCTCCCAATTTATCCTCACTGCCGCTCTCTTATACTTCTTGCTCTCATCTCTAAGCCTCGAGCTCATATCCCCCATCCTCTCCAACGAATCCCCGCGATACAGCAGGTCTTCGATGTTCTTGGTCATGACCCTCGTCACATCCTTCAGATCATCATTCAGCCGGTCGAGGTTCGCCGTCGCGCGGGTATCTTGATATGTCTTTTTCGTGCGCTGCATGAACGTATCGAACTGCACGAAAGCGTACGGCCGCAGATTGGGCGCCATGGCTTCCTGGCCGTACGAATTCTGGAATTCCGTCGCGATATCGGAAAGGTAGGTGAAGGCGAGTTTGCGCGGGTAGCTACGCTCGCAGATGCATACGTAGCAGATGTGGGATTGGATTGTATAGCTACACGCGGGTGTTAGCCGGTTTGCTGGAGGGTGGCGGGAGAGGGGGCAGGAGGAGGGAAGAATGACTGGATCGTGAAGGGCCCGCTCTCGACTGAGGCTTGTGGCTCGCTGTCGTTGTTCAGCTGCCGGAAGATGTACTTGACTTGCTGCTTGATTTCGGAGAGTTCAGCTTCGGCTTGGTCGTCGTCTACGGAGGCGGCGAGGGGTACGCCTAGTATGTTAAATTTCTTTGTCAGTTGGGAGTTCGTAGCTGAGGCCTAGGTGTACGTGCCATCGAGACGTGCAATCTGTGTGGATTTAACCATGGCTGCAGGTTGGTATGCGTTGATGTCGTTTGTAGTTTCGTGTAGTTTCGTGTCGTGAGATCGCAATGATTGTTGCACCGTTTATTTGTGTAGCTTAAGAGCAGCATGGATGTGGACAGGTAGGTTCCAAGGTTGATTTCACAGCCGCATCACTTCAGACTGTGGAGGCCAGAGCCTTGGCACGAGCTAAATGCCCAAGCTCTGAGCTCGCTGAACCTAGCTCTTTGCAACATCCATTCTAGGGCCAGATGGTGAGTATGTACATAGTTTGGAATACGCGTCAAAATTGATGCACCAATTTGTTCTAGAACCAGGTCGATAGTGAGTGTTTATACAGAGGGTGTCCCTTAGAGTGATATTCGGTGTAAGTGTCCGAAGCCAGGATGTCAAGCAGGATCTGGCAGATGTCCAGCTGTTCGCCGGATCTCGTGGGAGATGAGCGTGGTTCTGCCGATGCTAAGGGATTGAAGGATTATTCTAGAGTTTCGCAGTGTGAATACGAGAGGGAACCTTGACACTTGAATGGCTAACTTATCCAGTCACGTGGCTGGAGCTTGCACATCTTCGTTTCAGAGCCATGATATCACCAAGCACTCCCCATCTCCCTCTCTCTTTCGCCACCATTCTTCACACAACCACTACAACTCACATCACTGTTGTTACTCGCCCTCCAACACTTTTAGGAAAAACCAACAGTATCACTGAACGCAACTCGAAATCATGAAGCTCACCACTGTCGCCGCCGCTGTGCTCAGCTTTGCCGTCATGGTAGCCGCCGCCAGCAAGAAATATATCGTCGCATTTCCCAACGGTACTCCCACTCATGTGGTCGACGCGGCCCTCGCTGAGCTGGAAGCCGGCGGTGCGAAGCTCCTCCATCGCTACAGTGAGTTTCCTGCTCTCGCGGCCCACCTCAACTAATGTCCCCCGCAGCGCTGATCCGAGGCTTCGCTGTCGAGTCGCCCGAGGAGACCATGGAGGGCTACAAGATCAAGGTGCAAAATGTGTCCGAGAACCAACCCGTGATCGAGGAGGATCAGGTTGTACGTAGCCTTATATCTACTTATCGCGCGCTGCCCTGGTGCATGGAAGCTGATGAACTCGCGAACAGGTGACAATTCAGAGCTAGGATGAGGCCAGCAGTACTGCCACGAGCACTGGAACGGTGGAGAGTGTATTCTCCAGTGTGGTTGGTAGTACTGCTGCTACCCTAACGTCGGCCGTTGTCCAGGGTAGCTTTACGGGGACGTCTGGTGTAGCTTCGTCATCGGCATCATCTTCGGTTTTTCCATTGTCGATCTCGCCTTTATCTTCGGCGTCTGATCCTGATACCGCCACTTCGGCGTCGTCAGTTCCTTTTCCTGTTTCGACTTCTGCAGGGGTGCGCGCCTTAGATGTGGACGGCAGATCACTGCTTATGGCTGTACTGATTCCGGTGTTGATGGTTGTTTTGTTATCATTGGTGGATGCGCGTTTTGTCGGTTGTATTTTTTAAGCCTTTCCCTATCGTCGTTCGTTCTTTCTTTTCGTTACAGGTGATCTCTCGGGGGTTTGGTGCATGAACTTTATCTAGCTTGTCAATACTTTTTGTTGCTACGGGGGAGATCAAAGTTTCTGGCTGTAAGCCTGGGGAAATCATCAATTTCGTTTGTAGCTACCTATCGCCGTCGGTACGATCGTTTGAGAGGCATTCTGTCATATGCTGAATAATACTGGAGAGGATCTGTGGGGGCCAACATCTGTGGGGGTATATAACACTTCATTCGCGCAGAGTACGTAGATATGTAAATTGAGGGATCTGATCATTACCAACTTGCTTGTTCAAATTGAACAGCGCGAGGAATAGATAATCCTTCTGCAAGCGCTTATGTAGCGTCCCCCCGAATGAGACATGAGGTGGAGCATGCGAGAACAGGGGACCGACCCACCCTGCACTTGGTCTCGGGAACTTGGGAGTCCTACTCTGCCTACCTCCTTTCGCGTCTACACACGCCCCCGCGCCTTCTACTTCTTAACTACCGACCTAAACCACCATCACCAGACCCATCGCTACTGAGCTTCCACGCGCATCCTTCGCCATGGGCTCGGAACGGGCCGTTGCGGCAGCTCTTGTGGATTGGGTACGTTTCCCAGCCTTTTCGCCGTCACAATCGAGGGTGTACTGTATACACGTGCTAACCCATCCACCCCGCTCGACTCGTGCAGTTCAACTCCTGTATCAGCCCAAAAATCGAAAGCCTCTCCGACCTCTCCGATGGCAGTACGATAGCTAAAGTCCTACGTTCGTCTACATATAACATTTTGGTGCCTCGTCCGGAGCGAAAGGATGTAGAGCTAATGATGCGGCGCAACATACAGAAGATATCGATCCGAGCTATTTCAAGATATCCGGAGATGGCAGTGATACGGGGGCGGCCAGGAACTGGCTGTCGAAGTTCCAGATGCGTGGGTTCACCTAGCTCGGTAGAGAGAGTAGGACAAAGAGAGGGGAAGCTGATGTGTATAGGGTACAGTGAGGAAGCTGCATAAGGACCTGTCGAAATACTACACGGAGACTCTAGGGCATCGACTACCCTCGCCGGCACCGAATCTTACGGCTATCGCGAAGGACTCAAATGTTGAGGAGACCATCAAGGTACGCACAATACAATCCGAGGGGCGAGGAGAGACGAGATGAGCTAATGGATTATAGCTTGCGAAAATCATTGTTGCCACAGCGGTTTTGAGTAACCGGAAGGAGGAATATATCACTATGATCCAGGCTCTGTCGCCGAGCTCGCAGACGGAAATGATGAATATCCTCAACGAGGTGCGACGCTTGTAGTTGGGGGTGCTGTTGGGCTAGGCTGATGGGCACACAGATGATCTTACTGGACCAAACAGATGATGGAGGAAGCAGCAAGAGTGGCGATGCGTAAAACCCCCTGGATCGTAATTCCTTTGTGTATCAAGCTAATGGGTAATATGGCGCAGGCCGACAGACATTGACCAATTCCGCATGGAGGAGGAGCTAGCGCGCATTGTAGGAGATCGCGAAACCGTCGAGAACGAGAACAAAATGCTCCGGCGGAGGGTATCGAGCTTGGAGTCGCAGCTCGTGCGTAATAGTCTTATCCCACCATCAGCTCGACAAGGGGGGCTGACTGAAAATCCTGTACAGGAGGATTCCCAACACCGTATCGAGGAGCTCTCTCATCGGAGGCCCAGAGACAGTCAGGAGTACGATGACCGGGGCGAACGGCTCCAGTTCCGTGTCAATGAGCTGCAGGATGAAGTCCAGAAGCTCGAAGATAAGATCTTCGACAAGGAGGAGGAAATTTCTAGCAAAGATCATAAAATCGCCAGGCAAGAAAGAATAGTCAGTACTCGCCCTCCTTAGCGATGATCGTGCCTACTAAAGCCCGCAGATTGAGGATCTCGAACCGAAGGCAAGGGATGGCATGAAGTACAAAGACGACCTGGACGAGGCAAACCACAAGATTGACCAACTCACCAAGCATCTCAATGTCACGGAGAAATACCGCAAGAAGCTCGAGAGCATGGGCGACCTGGAGCAACAGATGAAGATCATGGAGGAGCAGCATGCTCGCATGTCGAAGGAGCTCCGTGCTGCCGAGGAGAGTGCAAAGCAGGTGCCAGGACTGAAGCGGACCATCGAACAGTACAAGAAGCAGGTTACGCGGCTAGAAAATGACTGTGCCGAGATGTCGAGAACGAAGCACTCCCTAGAATCCGAGAAGCAGATACTACTCTCTAGATCTGATGGCGCCGAGTATCAAAAGACGAAGGACCAGGAGCGGATAAGAAACCTCGAGGAGAAGATACGGGAGTTGGAGAGTGGACTAGTGTCAGAAGCTGCTGAGGAGTATGGCGGTGATCTTGGCTCAGAGTTAGCATACTCGACAAGGACCAAGGCGGATATGTGCGTGTTGACAGACTTCAACCAGGCAATGCTTGTTGCTGATGATATTCTAGGAAACTCAAGATCGCCAGTCTGGAGGCGGAGATCCGACATCTCAAGGACAGCGGCGGTGTCGGCGCTGACAACGTCGTCTTGCAACACATGCTCGAGGACGCCACAAGAGCACGGGACAAACTCGAACACGACTACCTGGAGGCTAATATGGCCAAGCTAGTCGCCGAGTCGCAGCTGGCTATGATCCGCTCTGGGACCGCAACCGAAGGGTACATATGAACGCTCGCCCTTTAAATGATCGCTCTTGGTTGCTAACTGTATCTACAGCTCGGAGGTCATGCTTAAGCTCCGCCAAAACTATTTGGACAGCCAAACCCAGCTGTCGGAAATTAAGATCAAGGTATCGGAGTTGGAGGCCGACTTGGCTACCACCAAACGAGCTCTCGTCACCGCACAATCGGACCGTATGGCCCCAGGCTGATATTTCCGTAGCTTCTTCTGTTCCAGACTGCTAACCGAAAGTAAATAGTGAGCCTGGTTGGTGCCGACCAGCTTGAGGCGCTGGATAAACTCAAAGCGGAAGCGAACTCAGATCTCGCAGAGCTGCAAATAGTGTACGCGGAGCTTCAGCTCAGGGTCAAGGACCTCGAGTCGGACTTGCGGACAAAGGAGTCGCTCCTTGAACGAGTACTACTCGAGAAAGATGCGCTCTCGACGAAGATGACTGAGCAGAAGGACCTCCTCTTCGAAAAGGAACAGGCGCTATCGGATCTCAAGGAGATGATCGCCGCGTTCGAAGGAAGCGTCGGCGGTGCTGATGGAGCATTGGAGAAGCATGTGCGCGAACTTCAGAACAAGCTCGAGGACCGGCGGGAGAAGATGACAAAGTCCAGAGCCGTATGTTACCCTTTGCCCCGGAGCAGATAACAAGAGAAGGGTGATTTGCTGACGGGATTTCGTTTTCGTCTCGTTTCTCTCTAGTTCATCAAAAAGCAAAACGCTACAATCAAGGACCTCACAGAGCAGCTCGAAGCAGCGCGAGCAGCCGATTCCGACGAAAAACTGCAAGCCATGGAGGAGCGGTATCTAGAGCTTAAGGTTCCACGCCCCCCCTCCACCACCTTGTCTTTTTCGACAAACATAAAACAAGACGCACAATCACAAATTATATCCTCTGCCACTGCTGCTGCTGCCATATCATCATCCACACCTAAAGCACTCAAACCACCTTCTTCTGCAATATTGAAAGCATCTGCATCCAACCCGTCCAGCGTAATCATTGGGAGTTTATTGACGTTCCTTGCGTACCGTGCAGAGAAAGAAGGAAGAAGAACTCGAACTCCTGGAGCGCGAAAATTTACTTATGGCTACGGCGTACCATGACCAAGCCAGCCGGCTGCAGTTGAACAGTGTGGTGCTGCTCCGGAGGAGCGACGCACCCGCTAGTTGGCTCAACCAACAGAGGAATGCGCTGGATGGATCGATCGTATGTTGACATTCTTTCGCGTTTTTTTCTTCTTATTTTATGTTTGCTTGGGGAGCATTGTTGTACTGGGGGGTGGGATAATAAGAGGGGTAATGGAGGTGTTTTATTGAGCTGACGGATTCCGTGGTTCTTTTCTTGCAGAGGAGGTGATTGATGATAACATCGTATGGGCTCTGAGGATGGTGTGGTGGTGGTTGTCTACTGGGGGGGGGAGGGGGGGGTACGATAGATTAGGGGATACCGTTTCTTAATAGAAGCTTCGATTGCTTTTTTTTGCGGTATTGGGTTTGTGATGGGAAAGCGGAGTAGGAGCCTGGGGAGTTTTTATTTCTGTTGTCTTATCACGAATGAGTAATCTACCTTGGGTATCAGACAACTCTGCATGTGTAAGAGATTTATGGATCTGGTTGGGAATAGTAGGGCAAGGTGTACATATTTAGTTAATAGTCTACTAGCCGTACATAAGTGCTGCCTTGATTCTGGTGTTCGTGAGACTATCTGCTAGTCTTCTCTTCACCCAACCACATCGTACTATACGAACCTCCAATCCAAACAAAAACAGAGAACAAAAAAAACCAGCCATGAAAGTTTATCACCCCCACCGACTAGAAGTCACCACCAAAGTCGCCGCCACCGAAGTCTCCACCGCCATAGTCTCCCTCCATGCCATCCTGATATCCATCCTGATAGGTGTCCTGACTATCGTCAGCTAAAGCATTACCGAGCAACGCACCACCGATCAAACCGCCTCCCAATCCCAGTGCCGCACCTCCGGCCATTCCCAACCCACCGCTCTGCCGTACCCTGCCCCCGCCGATCGCCATCGGCTGAGGATAACCATACGCGTGCTGTGGGTATCCTCCACCGTACCCGTCGCCGCCACCACCACCGTGCTGCGGCTGTACGTACATCCGCCGCTGAGGCTGTGGAGAGTGCGAATTGAGGAATTTTGCGATCTTCGAACCCAGCCCGCCTCCGCCTCCGCCTCTACCGGAAGTAGCAGCCGCGTTGCGGTTGGCGGGAACGGGCGAGTGCGCTGGCATGTGGCTACTCGATGGCGGCGTGAACAAGGACTCGTACATCTGCGGCGCCGGCTTCTTGTCCCCCGATGTCGCCGTGGTGTAGTCGCCGCCGCTCTGGCTGACAGGACGCTCGGCGCTGTAGCTCTGCGAGGAACCGGGACGGTACCCTCCCTCGGCATATCCCGCCGATGATGGTTGGGCTCCGTACGGCGGCGAGCCGCCTGCGGAGACCGTTAGCTGCTGCTACTGCTGCTGCTGCTGCTAGGCCAATCGGAGGGGGATAAGGCTTGCCGCTATTGCTGGGTCCCGTCGCTGCGGTGGTTGGCATCTCCCATTGGCTCTTCTTCGTGAGCAGGTTCACGTAGTAGAATTGGCGGTAGTTCTCGTCCCACTTTGCAAGCCAGCCCTCCGGCGTTGCCGGCGGAGGAGGTCCCGGCGGAGGAGGGGCTGAGAAGGGGTCTTCCACGCCTGTATCGCGGAACTGTGACATGTTGCAGTTTTGAATTGTTTCGTATCCAGGCCGTTAGACGGGTTTGGTTGCGTGGAATCACTGTTTTAGTTGATATTTCGATGCCCGATGGTTATATAGATGGGATTGGGTTTTATTCTGTGCTTGATATCCAGTCCCAAGGTTATCTGGACTGCTATGGGGAAAGTCTTGAATATTACAATATGGGAATAGTTACGTCAATAGTGACGAAATGGTGGCTTGGTGTGTGGATGCCAAGACAACATAAAAAGGTCTGGACAATGGAACAATTCTTAATCGATAAGATAAGGGAAAGTGCTGCACCAGAAGCTGGGTTTGCTTGCCAAGTTAGTGATCGCCGTATGTACTTATACTCTACGTACGGATCGGAGTTGGGACAAGGGACCTTGCCCACCAAGTCGTTCACATCTCCAGGCCGTCACCCGAGTATCACCAGTTCTGCGTACGGCACACACGCACGGCTCACGAACGGTTTATTGACTGTCCAGCGGAAGCCAACCGCCACCAACGGGCCATCTCGGGTTGGCTTCCGGATGGCATATGTGGAACCTGGAGTGCTACACATAGTTGAAAATACCTAGGCTGCACTCAACCAACGATGAATTAAGAAGAGATCAAGAACAGTTTTGCAAACAGGCTGAAAATTCTAGACAACTAAGAGTACATTTTCCGATTCCCCCTCTCGATTATACCGCCGCCTATTTGTCGGCCAACTCGGCAAGAATCTTCTCTCCCTTTGCACGTGCAGATTCGATACCTCCAACCATGTAGAAGGCGGACTCGGGCAGGTCGTCATGCTTACCATCAAGGACCTCCTGGAACGAACGGAGAGTCTCCTTGAGGGGCACGAGCTGACCCTTGATACCAGTGAAGACCTCGGCGACCTAGAAATTCGTTAACAGTGCGGACGGACAGAGAGGCTGAGAGGGAAGACATACAGCGAAGGGCTGCGACAGGAAACGTTGAATACGACGGGCACGCTCGACGGTCAACTTGTCCTCCGCGCTCAATTCGTCCATACCCAGAATGGCAATGATATCCTGGAGCGACTTGTACTCCTGGAGGATCTGCTGGACACGGGTGGCGGTGCGGTAGTGCTCCTCTCCGACGACACGAGGATCCAACATGCGAGACTTGGAGTCGAGAGGGTCGACGGCCGGGTAGATACCCAACTCGGAGATACCACGAGACAACACAGTGGTAGCATCCAAATGGGCGAAGGTGGTAGCGGGAGCAGGATCAGTCAAATCGTCAGCAGGCACGTAGACGGCCTGGACGGAGGTGATGGATCCCTTCTTGGTGGTGGTGATACGCTCCTGCATCTGTCCCATGTCTACGGCCAGAGTGGGCTGGTAACCAACGGCAGAAGGAATACGTCCGAGCAACGCAGACACCTCGGAGCCGGCCTGGGTGAAGCGGAAAATGTTGTCAATAAAGAGAAGCACATCTTGTCCCTCCTCGTCACGGAAGTACTCGGCAACGGTCAGTCCGGTAAGGGCGACACGGGCACGAGCTCCAGGGGGCTCGTTCATCTGTCCGAAGACTAGAGCGACCTTAGAGTCACCCTCGAGCTGAATAACACCTATGACGTTATGAGGATTGCATTCGGAGAGGGGTTCGTTGGAGCGTGAGGAACATACCGGTCTCCTGCATCTCGTGGTACAAGTCGTTACCCTCGCGGGTACGTTCACCGACACCAGTGAAGACAGAGTAACCTCCGTGGGCCTTGGCGATGTTGTTGATCAACTCCTGGATAAACACGGTCTTTCCGACACCGGCACCTCCGAAGAGACCGATCTTTCCTCCACGAGCGTAGGGGGCAAGCAAGTCGACGACTGCAGTGACATGTCAACATAAAATCTTCTAGGCAAACCAATTCTATCGGGCAATGCTTACCCTTGATACCGGTAACCAGAACTTCAGCAGAGGTAGATTGGTCGACAAACTCGGGAGCATCGGTGTGGATAGGAGCCAACTTGGCACCCTTGATAGGACCACGCTCGTCGATGGGGTCACCGGTAACGTTCATAATACGACCGAGGGTACCGGGACCGACGGGAATCATGATGGGGTTGCCGGTATCAGTGACCGAGCTTCCACGAGACAGACCCTCGGTACCTTTGAGAATCCCTCAGTATTAAAGGTTTCGTTGCATCCCACCCGAAAGAGATTCAAGAAGAAAAAAAACGTACCATCCATGGCAATACATCGGACAATGTTCTCTCCAAGATGTTGAGAAACCTCCAAGACGAGCTTCTGACCGTTCTTGTCGGTTGTGAGGGCGTTGAGAATGGCGGGGAGTTGTTCGGTATCAAATTTCTATGAAAGTGCGCACTGGTCAGACCGTCATCGTCGTCGAAACCTGCTATTTTTTTCTAAGATTTTTTTTCTTCCTCGGTACATACCACGTCGACGACCGCACCGATAACCTGATGAATCTTCCCAATCTTCGCAGCCTCGGTGGCCATGTATCGTGCTCCGAGGGTAGGAAGGATGGGCGTGGTGGCCTTGAAGATGGAGGTGGCATTGGAGAGCCTGGTCGGTCTCAGCGAGGTGCCGACTCGCCTTCCCGCAGCAAATCGAGCAATCCCGCTAAAAGGTGGGGAAGAAAAGTAGCATCAGCAATTGAGCGTTGGAGGACGATATCGATCGATGGGGAAAGGGTCGTGAGCGTCGTCGTACCTCTTGAACATGATAGGTTGGTGGGGGGTATAGGATGGAAATGAGAGGAGAGGAGTGTTGGGGGGGGTAAGCGGAGGAACTAGGAGAAAAGAGGGCGATGATTTTGGGAGTGGGAACGCTGCCACCCGAAATCGCCGCAACACCGACCAACAATAGGATTGTTGCTAGGGTTGTTCGTTGCGGATTAGCGCGATAACGTGACAACAGCAGAACAACACCAAACCACTTTTTGAGTGAGAGGAAAAATTCGCTCGGGTAGAGAATTGCATGGAGGCCAAGTTGGTACGATGGGATAGGTGGAGGCTGCAGCGCACTTCACTCGTATGCCGCCACTCCCTCTGCCAACTCATATCTACTAGTATCTCCGCTTTTTTTTTTGTTTACGTGCTTTCAATGCAGTGATGATATTATGTAAAAAAAATTGAGGACGATATTCCGGTAAATTGCCCCGCAAGAAATAAGGAAATTCATGATACGACCGCGGATCAGCCATCATCCACTCATCCAATCCTACACAAAGAAAGTACATCGGAGGAACAAATGAACAAAACGGAAGAAAAAAAAAACCCAGGTCTCTAAGTTTAAACTCGAAGCTCCTCCTTTTCCACCCTAATCTACTCCTCGGGCGCAAAGACGAGGGCCGTCCTGCAGGGAACTATAGAATGTTAGTACTGATGTCGGGTCACTGCGTCCCTTCCTCGAGAGAAACTTACGGTATATCTGTGTGAAGTTCGCCCGGCCATTCCACGGCATGTCCGTTGTGAAGAAGCGAACACTTTCGTCGATGCGTTCCCATCCACCGAACTCCTTCCTGTCAGTGTTCAAGACAATCTTGTACTTGCCCGGGCGATCAACGCCCACTCGGTAGTCGGTAAAGCTGTTCTGAATTTCGTAATGCCAATTAGACAACTCATCCGGACAGATTTCTCAACGCTGGATGGTGAGCTTACGGTTGCGTGGAAGTTGAAGACGAAGAGCAAGCCAGCACGCTCGAACACGATAACCTTGTCACCCTCGTGCTTCAAGCTGATGTATGCTTGCGGTGAGCCGAGCCACTCGTACTTCTCGTCGAGGTGCTGCATGGCGGCGTCAAATTCGTTCAACATTTTGTAGCGCAGGAGGTCGTCGTCGATGAGGTTGAACTGCCGTCTGGCGTAGTGGAAAGAGTTGTTGTTTCCGGCGCGGGGGAAGTCGAGCCATTCAGGGTGACCGAACTCGTTTCCTGCAGGCCGTTAATTGCATCACTCGGCCCCGGATGGTAATATCTTCTCACCTTCGAAGTTCAGGTATCCCTCTCCACCGAGCGAGTGGGTCAATAGACGGATCATCTTGTGGAGAGCCATTCCACGGTCGATGATTGGAGTAAACTCGGTGAGTGTGGACATGTTGGTGTACAGCTCCTTGTCACACAGCCAGAAGAGGATGGTTTTGTCTCCCACGAGCCTGCTATTGTCAGCGCCTGGGTCGGGCGAGTGTTTCACGGGGGGTAAACACACGCTTGATCGTGAGACTCAGCGTAAGCGATGGTCTTCTCGCCATGACGACGGTTGGTCAATGTCCAGCAGATGTTGGCAATGTCCCAATCCTCGTCCTTCTTCTCCTTCAGTATCTTGATCCACATGTCCGGAATAGCCATCGCCAGACGGTAATCGAACCCTACACCACCGAGAGCAAGTCTAAGGCAGAGCGCAGGCATGCCAGACACATCCTCCGCAATAGTGATACAATCCGGATAGACGTCGTGGAGCATCTCGTTGGCCTATAGAAATCATGTGAGTAACGATGCGTTCTCTCTCTCTTGCCAAAGGGATATACATACCAGCATGAGATATACAACACCCTCATCATCGACGTTGGGGCCGAAGTACTCGTGGTAGCCGCCAGAAAATCCTCTATTGGTCAGAGTTAGCGATGAGGATCCCAGAATAGGGGATAGCCGCAGAAGGAGCGCGGATGCAACCACTTACGTTCCGATACCGTGGTGGGTGTAGAGAATACTGGTGACACCGTCAAAGCGGAAACCATCAAATTTGAACTCCTCGATGAAGAATCGCAGATTCGACAGCAGGAAGCGCAGGACCTCGTGGTGACCGTAGTTGAACAGTCTTGAGTCCCACAGCTCGTGACGTCCCTTTCCACCCTCGTGGAAGTAGAGATGGTCGCTACCGTCGAACTCGTTCAATCCGTCCAAGACGTTCTTGCATGCGTGCGAGTGAACGATGTCGAGCAGGACGGTGATGCCCATTCCGTGCGCGGTGTCGATCAGCTCCTTCAGATCTTCGGGAGTTCCATATCTGCTGGAAGCAGCGAAGAACGAAGTGACCTGGTAGCCGAATGAGGCGTAGTACGCATGCTCCTGGATCGCCATAAGTTGGATGATGTTGTACCCGAGCTTCTTGATTCTGGGCAGGATGTTCGCGGTGAACTCCTTGTATGTGCCGACCTTGTACTCGGACGTACTGATACCGACATGGGCCTCGTAAACGCGGGCGCTCTTGGGCTTCGGAGGGCGAGGGTTCTTGAAGACGTATTTCTTGGGGTTCCAGAACCGGGCGTCGTACATGGGGCTGACGGCCAAATCTTGCGTGACGTACTGGATCCAAGCGGGCAACCGATCGATATGTCCCACATTGGGGGTCTCCATCGTGATCTATACCATTCGCATTGTATGTGAGCACATGTTCTTCCTCTCGGCGGCAAAATCGAGGAGGACAAGCAGCTAACCTTTACTTTCGATCCGTGTTCGATTGCGGGCTTTCCGTTGACCGCGGGGAGAGTGATCTCCCACACGCCATAGTCATTTTTCTTCATAGGGTGCGACAGACGGTCCCAGTTGTCTGTTTGGTCGGCATGTCAGCGCTTCCAGGGTTTGCCATGTACAAGAACGGGTATCGCTTACTGAACTCTCCGAAAAAGTGGGCGGATATCGCATTCGGCGCCCACTCCCGGTAGGTGATGTCATTGTTAGGCGCCACGACGATACCGAATTTCTCGTAACCCTTTTCACCAGCAACCCATCAGCCAATTGCTCCTCTCCCCTCGTCGAAACGACAAGACACGAATAGATGTGTTATGCACGTACCTTGGAGAATTCAGCCAGTCCACCTTCAGTCTCATTGATGGTCTTGATCCACGACTGAGCTTTGGAATAGCGAGAGCGCAGGGAATCCTGGAATGGCTCGAGCCACGGGTCCAGTCTCAGGACGCCGGTGCCATCCTGAGGATAGTCATCCGGCGGGGACTGGGTCTTGGGCGGTGCAGACTTTGTGGCCGTGGTACCCGCATTCGTGCCAACGGTCTTGGCCTTCGCCTGGACGAGAGCATCCTTGACGGACGCGGTGACACCCTTGGCCGCGGCCGGTACACGTTTGGTCGCCATCGTGAGGATGGGAGGTTGCGAACGGGAAAGGCTTGGGTGGTAGGGTACGGGTGTGAGAGCTGGAGGTCAGAGCTCCGGTAGGGTAGACGGGGTGTTTGGTTGTATGAAGACGAGCAATAGCAGAAGAAGGGAACAGGAGGAGGAGGATGGCGGAAGAGGATGGGGTTATATGATTTTATATACGCTACGACGAGAGCTTCTGGACTCTCTTCTCAGCTCAAGCAGGAGTTGTTGGGGGGTGTGGGCGATTGGATGAGGGGCTTTTTTTTTTCGTGAGTGGAGAAGGGAAGAGTTGGCGGCTGGGAGGAGATGAGGAGAAGGCGGTTTTTTTCTCTCGGGGGTTTGTTTGCTGGTTGCAAGGTAATTCTGATTCTTTACGCCACGGCTGTCTAGCAGCTATCTGCAGAGATGGGATGGCAAGGTGGAAAGGGCGATGGAGCATGGTGGCAGACCGACACGTCCGCACTATAACCTATCAGTATGTTTTGACCTGCCCCGCTGCACGAAACATGGAAGAGCAACGTTTAAATGCCGCGCGTACTGAGGAGCAGCGGAGGAGGGAGTACTCTAGACAGTGCTGATACTGCTGATATCTGTTGCTGATACTGGCTGCTGATATCCAGACATCTAGGATATCTAGCAGATGGCCCTATCGCACAGCGATCCTTTTCTGCGGTATGTACCGCAGTCTGGTCACTACTCTAACGGCGATACTCCAAGTACATGCCTGCATACCGAGTACCTACGTACTCGTGTACTCTGCTCTCGATATGTGCGTGGCGGCGAGTAACTAGTCTGCAGACACACTCTAAGCCGCCCAACAGCGCGAGCTCCAGTTGCCAGTCGGCATTTCTCCGCCTGGCTGGCGGGCGAAGCGGGACCAGTCGGAGTTTGGAAAGGTTCGGAAAGGTTCCGTGCAGAAAGCTGCAGTTTCTCTGCATCATCTCGTACAAGCAGTTTCTGCAACGGGCGGCGAGTTGCCCCTCGTTCGAGTAATCAGCGCGTGCGGAGCCTCATCTATCGATAAGAAGCGGTGGGCGGCTAGCAGGGGATGTGGACGGTCTGGATGTGGAGCGTGAGGATGGAGAGTGTTGCGGTGCTCAGCCGTTAATTGCCGGCAATAACGAGAGCTGTGGGGATGGACGGCATGAGAGAGAAGCAGATGGAAAGCAATGACCCTCTTCTTGGAGGAGATGCTATTGATCGACACGAAAGCGGAGGAGAGGGCTGCACTCATGCAAGGGGATAGATTGTTTTTTCTTCTGTTTTTGTTTGTTTTTTTCCGGCGGTTGCTTTTTTTCTCTTTTTCCTTTTTTTTTCTTTTTTTTTTCTCACACAGAATGTGCACCCACCAAATGTCCCCTTCTTTTCTCTCTTTTTTTTCTTTTCTCGGCGGATTGATGGGGATGCGGGAGACATTGTTTCGTTCTCCTTCTTTCTTTCTGGCGGGGTGGGTGGGCTGACAAGATGGCGATGTAAGAAAAGAAAAGAAAAGAAATAAAAAATCCGCGGCGACAGATTGAGATTCTGTCACTCTATACTTGGCCGGTCAGTGACGAAAGCTGAGGGCGGATATAGTTCAGTTGCAGTAGCTGTGTGAGGATAACCAAGAAATCTCGAGGACTGAGCGAGGGACGAATTCGAGGTGGTGATGACTTCGGCGGCGGTGGTTGCGGTGGTGGTGGCGCACGCATAGAACACCGATCCACTTTCTATGTACCTGGTGGTGATGATCCTTCACGCTGTTGTTGCCTGCTATCCCTCGCTCGCAAGCCCATCCATGATCGCCATGCCAGTCGACCCGCCTCCCGTGACGACTTGACTTTTAAAGTTTTATGTAGTTATCTAAGCGGCCGATGGTCCCTTGCTTTCCCGTTCCAAAGACGGCAAAACGACAAAGCAACGAGTCCTGAAACGGAAGCAAAGCAAGAATGCAGAGACCGAGACTCGAATGACAGAATGTCAATTGCATTTGTGTCGGAGAAGAGAAGGATGGATTGGTGAATAAAATATACCGGCTCAACAATCCTCTTCTTTCTTCGCCCATCACTCTTCCCTCCTACGCCTCCCCCTGACAGTCTCTAGCGATTCCCAACCCTCTCCGCCACCAGCCGTCCCCATCTCGACAGAACACTCTCGGCCACCACCTTCTCCAAACCAACCCCAATCTCCATTCACTCTATTGCCATCTAACGCAATGTCTACCGCCTCTGGCATTACCACCGCAACCGAGGTGGAGCCTATCACATCCGAGAACATCATTCGTCTCTTTCCTGAGATCGACACCGCCCTCGCCACCACTTCGCGTGAGGGCTCCGAGCTCGATGGTTACGACGAGGAGCAAGTTCGTCTAATGGACGAGGTCTGCATCGTTCTCGACAATGATGACAAGCCTATCGGCAGCGCCTCCAAGAAGATCTGTAAGAACTCCCACCGTTGTCGGTTCCGCAACCCATTCGCCCACCCCCTTCCCCGATGTCATGCTGACAGGATCTCTCCCTCTTTAGGTCATCTGATGAAGAACATCGACCGCGGTCTGCTGCACCGGGCCTTCTCCGTTTTCCTGTTCGATTCCGAGAAGCGTCTCCTCCTTCAGCAGCGTGCTGATGAGAAGATTACCTTCCCTGGTATGCCTCCCGCGCATTTCCGAGCACGTTGGGTGCTGATTAGCCGTTTTCCTCTCGCATAGCCTTGTGGACCAATACCTGCTGCTCTCACCCCCTGGGTATCCCCGGAGAGACCGGTGCCGAGCTCGAGGCTGCCATCATGGGCGTCAAGCGCGCCGCTCAGCGCAAGCTCAATCAGGAGCTCGGGATCCCGACAGGCCAGGTCCCTCCGGAGATCTTCCACTTCCTGACCAGGATCCACTACAAGGCTCCTAGCGACGGCATTTGGGGTGAGCACGAGAGTGAGTAGACCTCAATCGCAGATTTCCACGAACGCTACTGACGTGCTCGCAGTCGACTACATCCTCTTCGCTCAGAAGGACGTTGAACTCAACATCAACCCCAACGAGGTCAAAGCCTACAAATACGTCACCCCGCAAGAGCTGAAGGATATGATGAACAACGAGGCGCTCTCCTTCACTCCGTGGTTCAAGCTCATCTGCGAGACCATGCTCTTTAAGTGGTGGTCTGACTTCGACAACCTCGACGCCTACAAAAACGAGAAAGGCATCCGTCGCATGTAGGCGTAGTCCGGGTTCATGTTTTTTAGTGTAATCCGGTCAGGCGCGGATGATACCATTGGCGTTTCCGGTGATTGTTTCGATCGGCAGCGGTTCATTGGTTTGAGAATTTCAGCTTCGTCCCGCATGTGCCGTTCTTCGCTTTTTTTAATGTATTTATGTATTTAAGTATTCATTAAGCGCGTTTGAGACCCTGCATCAGTGTCAGTCAAGACAGTAGCGAATGATAATCCATGTAACGAAATAGGCGTATGTAGGTAGATACTCCGCTACCTTCTTGGATATTAGGTACTGAATGCGAGCTGAAGTACATAATACATATTAGTAAAGAAAACGGCACGGAGACAACCAGCCTGTCCTGACTGTTTCAATTGCATCGCAGCCCCAGTCAAGCACATGATACAGTTTTGGTGCCGCGGCTGGCCACACTAATACCGTTTTTCCATGGAGGGGCAACTTACTCCATTACCAGCGACCTCAGCAATGTCCGCCATACGTCAATTTTCCACCAACGAAGCCTGGGATGACTACTGCAATTGGTTGATCGCCAACGGCGCCTTCATCCATGAATCTCTCGCCTTCCCACCCGACAGTAAGAGTTCTGTCCTGGCTGGCTGGCGTGTTTCCTCGAACCCATAGCTTTTTTCTTACCACGAGTCTACTGAACCTGGCGTAATTCCCCACTCGCAGCCTCAAGCCCAACATCTGGAGCACGCTGCGTTACCAGTAACTCGGTCCCAGCAGGCTGCACGCTCGTGTCATGCCCGCACGCGCTGGTCCTCGATGTTACCAAAGCCGCAGCGGCGTTCCCGGGCGTCACGGTGTGCTACGACGTCTCGAAGGACTCGGCCAGTGCGCTGACGCCGCACGCGATGCTGTGTTTCTTCATCTGCAGACAGAAGCTTCTGGGCCAGTGCTCGTTCTGGTGGCCGTACATGCGGATCTTGCCAGCGGACTTCAGCACGCCACTGTATGCGTTCGACCACGACGACATGGGCTTCCTCGACGGTTGCAATATGGACGCCAGAGTGGTGGAAGCGAAGAGAGCTGCGTGGAAGGACGACTGGGAATCCGCCGCCGAAATCCTCACTGCCGCTGGAGAAAACATAAACGGGTGCAGCTGGTAATTATATTAAAACCTACCACCTCCACTCTCCTCACCCCGCTCCAATCCTTGTTCTCGCCCGATATTGACGGATGCAGGGAGCTCTTTCGCTGGGCGGCAACGCTCCTCACCTCCCGTGGCTTTCCGGAAATCCTGACGCGGGAGGATGCCGAGCAGGTTCCGCAGCTGCAGCGATACCTGAACGAACCGGGCTTCAAGATAGAGGTGGATCCGAACGCACCGCGTTCGAGAATTGCTGCCATTGGTGACAGATACACGAACCCGTCCTTGATCCCGCTTCTGGATAGCCTCAACCACCGGCCTCGAGAGCGGATAACCTGGCGTGTGGGGAACGGACAGTTGGGATTCGAAACTGTGGATGGATTGCCGCCTGGCGTCGAGGTTTACAACAACTACGGCGCAAAGTCGAATGAAGAGCGTAGGTCACCTGATATCGATTGCGCTTTTTTTTCTTCCTTTACTGGAAACTGAGGTGAAAAATATAGTTTTGGCTGGTTATGGATTCGCCCTCCTCGATAATCCATCCGATAGCTTGATTTTGGCGTTTTCTCCGAGACTCTCGGAACCGCAGATGCGCATTCGCGAGCACCAGCCACAGCCATCGATCGAGAATATATACCACCTGACGCTGGACGGCGGCTACCCCGAAGAGCTGACGACGCTGTTCCACATCCTGACGGCCTCGCCGAGTGACAGGCCATTACTCGAGGCGAATCCCGCCGCATCTTCCGTCTCGATCCGCAACTCGATGGCGACGGAGTTCCAGCTGCTCATGGCACTGAAGCACAAGTTGGGCAAGTTCATGGTCGGTCCCGGCGAGGCGAAGAATCAGAGGCAGCACGTGGCAAAGATATATAGGGAAGGGCAGAAGGCGATCCTTTTAGCGGCGGTGAAGCGCTCGGAGGAGGAGATCGCGAGGTTGCTGGCGCAGCACGACGGAAAGGAGATCTTCACCATCGAGACGGCGATGAAGGATAAGCAATTCGCAGAAGCTACGGGCGCCGCCTTCAATTCGCACACCGTCGCCGAGCTGTTCCAGGACGAGCAGGAGGATGTCGTGCTGGCTTTCTTCCTCTGCTGGAAGTTCATGACGGGTGATTACAAGTGGAAGCGGTATTTCGATCACATGGCGAAGTTCCACCCTTTCCCTCAAGAGGCGAGCGACGATATACAGGACCTTTTCGACAGACTACATCCAGATGCTGCCGACCGCGCTCCGGAGGTATTCGGCGGCGACCTCTGGACGCCCCTGCTTTTGGGGTTGGCGTGGGAGTTGTATACCGAAGAGGGAGCTAATGTTGCTCTGTGGGAAGCCGAGGGCCACAATCTCTATGCCGTGTCTATTGAAGTTCCCGAATAGTTATGTTTATGTAGAAGACCAATGAAAAACCTGCATACTATTTTCCGTCGTGAATCCCACCGTATCACCGTGCGTGCTCTGGTCGGTCTGCTGGACTATGCGGGGTAGGGGACTATCCCCGTTCGGTGCGGGGGATCGGCCAACAGGACGCTGGCCCGAGTTGAGCTATGTATGTACTAGTACATATGTCGAGGCGATGCCCGTGCGGTGCCACTTACATGACTAGGGTTCTCGTCATCGCAGCAAGCTCTCTACCGCCAGAATGTGCATACAGGTACTGTTTCCCATCCTCTTGCCTCCATCCCCACCCCTCGCCTCCATCACAACTTCGCAACCCGCAACCCGCGCGCGCGCGCACTCGCAGCCACAATGTTACGCAGATTCCACACGTCAACGATATCCAAGTTACCCTCCTCCTCCCCCTCCGCCTCGGTTCTCTCCCATCGCTGTCGCACTTACACGACGTATCGGAGCTCGGACTTCACCTTCGCCGATGGCGGCGGCGGCTTCACGAGCACCGTGGAGACGAAGGAGCTGGTCGTCGGACCTCTCGCCGGCGGAGTCAAGATCACACCCCGGTAGCCCCCTCCCTCCCTCCCTCGCTCGTTCGCTCCCAATTGCTTCGACACCCTCAAAGCTGACGCTCTCCCCTGGGAGGAAAGAACTCTCAAGCAACATCTAGACAAGTACGTTGTCGGGCAGGACCGTGCCAAGCGTGTGCTCTCCACGGCGATCTTCCACCACTATCAGCGCGTGCACCTGACGAGGGTGCGCGAGCTCGAGAGGCAGGAGAAGATCCTGAAGGAGAGCCAGGCTTTCGCGCAGAGTGTTTTTGATGGTGGGTTAGGCAGCGAAGGGTGTCCGCAGGGACTGCGCTGATGTGGTACAGACGAGCAGGCGGGGCGTGCGGTCCAGATGCCGATTGTACCAATTTGGAAGAAGGACGAAGGAGAACTCGACGACGATCAGTCACTCGTGATCGAGAAGAGCAACGGTAAGTAAGGAGCTTGGAGGGGGGGGGGGAGGGGAGGACCGACCGGAGCTAATTTGTGCTGGCGCAGTGTTGTGTCTGGGTCCTACTGGTGTGGGTAAGACTTTGATGGTCAGAACATTGGCTAAGATCCTCGACGTACCTTTTTCAATGTGAGTGTATTCGGTTTGTGTGTTCCGCCACTGTTGCTTATCGGGTAACTCTCAGGTCTGACTGCACCCCGTTCACGATGGCCGGGTATGTCGGTGAGGATGTGGACCAGGCGGTTCACCGTCTCCTAGTGGCCGCGAATCACGATGTTCGAAGGGCCGAAAGCGGAATCATTTGTCTGGACGAATTCGATAAGATTGCTAAACCTAAGAGCATGATCGGAGGTGGCAAGGATATTTCTGGTGAGGTAGGTTGACAGACTCCGCCAGATTGGATTTTGGGTGTTAATCACATATCACAGGGAGTGCAACAAGCTTTGCTCAAGATCATCGAGGGCACGACGTTGCAGATCAACACCAAGGCCGACCGTCGTCCACCTGTAGGTCTTCCCGGCAGCCCCATCCCCAGTCCGACGGGCATGGGCGGCGGTGTCCTCGGTGGAGCGAAGGGAGAAGTCGTCAACGTGGATACTTCAGGAATCCTGTTCATCTTTACCGGAGCCTTCATCGGTCTGGACAAGATCGTCTCGACCCGGGTAGCCAAGAGCTCGATGGGCTTCAACGCTCACGTCCGCGAGAGCGAATCCAACCAGTCCAGCCTCCTCTCCCAGACCGAACCCGGCGATCTCATAACCTTCGGTTTGATCCCCGAGATCGTTGGTAGGATTCCTGTCACCACCGCCGTCGAGGCCCTCACCGAGGAAGCTCTAGTCCGGGTACTCACGGAGCCGCGTAATGCGCTGCTCCGTCAGTACCAAGAGCTTTTCAACATGACCGGCATCGAGCTCCGCTTCACCTCCCTTGCCCTCCGCGAGATCTCCAAGGCGGCACTCGCCATGGGCACCGGCGCCCGCGGTCTCCGCACGGTCGTCGAACGTCTCTTGTCAGATGCCATGTTCGAGACCCCAGGAACCTCGATCAAGCACGTCCTTGTTAACGGCGAGGTCGCGAGCAAGAAACAGCCTCCACTGTACTTCGCCCGGGGCCAGCGCCACACGATGGACGCGCTCATCGCCACGGAGGAAGAGAAGTGGGTCGCCTCCGGGAACAAGAGCATGTTGGGCGTGCAGGTTGAAGAGCCGACGCAGGACGGAGCTGCAGCGGCGGGCACTGGTAGTGCTTAGTTAGATGTCTTGCTTTTTCGGAGCATGTAATAGGTGTTGTAGTTGTCATCGGGTTGGAAATTTGGCGTTTTAGGTGTTTTCTTCTTCTTCTTCTCCTTCTTTTCGCGGCTTGCTTACGGGAGTACCTATATGTGTGTATGTGTACGTGTATGTGTGTATGTGTGTATGTGTATATATATATGTGTGTGTGTATCTGCGCGTGCGTGTGTGTTTGATGTGGATGTTGTGCACCTGGAGGTGGGTGAATAGAAGTATGAATGCGAAGACTGCTGGGTGATATATCATGACTTCGTGTCGGAAGAGGGCTGGCGATATGTATCACTTGTGAAAGCACGGACCATCTTTGGACGGAGTGGGTATCAGCATTTGCAGCACTGCGGACCGATCGAGGCCAAGGCGGACAGTGGCCGAGACTCGGGCTAAAAAGCACGCCGCCACAGCACACATACCTATCCGAGCAGGCCGTAGATACGCGAGCACGACCAAACAAACAAAAAAATCGGCATCTGCAGACAACGGCACCCGCTCCAGCCCATCCATCCTACCTGTCGAGCCGTGTTGCTGCATTAGTATATGCATAAAGATGCAAGTACATAACCGCCAGTTGAGTGACGTCCTCGTCATGGGGGGTCCGTGCCTTGGGATCCAAGAGAAGCACAACATAAAAGGGGGGGAAAAAAACATCACATACATATATCCGTATCCTTCCCATGAACTCACAATAGAATACAACTTCCCTCCCCCTCATAGCCCCACAGCCCAATTCCTCCCGTACCCCACGGCACCAGCGAAAACTAACGAAGGGAAATATGGTAGAGGCTTGGGATGAGCCTCCATACAGAAAAAGAATTCGAAACAGCAAAAGTGAAGAAAAAAAACGCAACCTCGCAGGAAAAGAAATAGAATCGTAATCCACCCGGAACCCGCAAATAAAGGAAACCGTAGAAAAACCCCGCAAGAAAGAAAAACTCCAGAGCCACCAGTTACCCACCCCAATCACGCCCAGCCAGTCCCATCCCCCAACGAAAGTAAAGAGAAAAAAAAAATACTCCTTTCCTTCCCTCCATCTCGAGTGTTGAAATAATTAGGAAAAAAAAACTATCGATAGCTATTCGACACCGCCAAAATCGGCCGGCTCGGGCGTAGGGATACCACTCCTGGGCGGCGGCGGATGGCCGTAGATTGGGGGCTGAGAGCCCGCCGGCTCACGGTTTTGCTGCTGCTTCTGTAGCGCTTCAATATTCCGGTCATCACCTCTAAATGGGTTTTTGTGTGCGAGAGGAGGAGGTGCTATGATCTCGGACGGAGGAGGGGGAGAAGAAGAAGTGGAGCGGGAAGACTTGCGCCGCGCTTTGTGCGGCTTTCGAGACCTAGATCTAGCCCTTGACCGAGACCTGGACCTGGATCTCGACTTCGAGGTGTCGCTGGAGTAGTAATTACCTGCATTCGGATCGACCGCGTGCTTGCCCTTGCGGTATTTGAGCAGCGCGTCGATGATGAGTCCCATGGTTGCGAGCCAGGCAAGCCATGAAAATGCACCGAACACGGCTGCCGCCTTGGCGCACTCAAGCGCGCGGCAGCCGCTACCGAAACAGACGAAGCGACTGGCCTTCGTGCTATCCGCTATCGCGACAAAGCCAGCGAACCTGCCAACCCGTTAGCGGGGCGGACAAAAGATCCAGGCGGTGATGGAGTCGCGAACCAGAAGATCATCGTCACGGACTCCAAACCGACGACGACCCATCGGTTGTGGAATCCCGGGAAGTACAGGGGCGTCAACACCATGTAGAGAAGGACCAACCACGTCCAGATACACTATCCGTCGGGTCCCGTCCGTCAGCTTCCGTCCGGCACATCGGAATAGATCAGAGGGCATCCTTACGACGAAGACGAGGAACGAGGCCTCGGAATAGTTCCCGCCCACAAACTCTACGCAGTATCCGGCGAGTCCGAGAACGATGATCGACAGGATCCTACGGGCAGGCAGCGGCGGTTAGCATGTGGGAGGCGGGACACGTTGTACGAGCGGAAGCGGAACGGGAACCTACGTCTGCACGATGCGCAACGGGAGGATCAAATTCATCGTGAGGGTGAGTTCCACCACTGCGGACGATTTTCGTTTAAGCTTGGAAGAGAACAGGAGAGAAGAAGGCGCGGATGGGAGGAGATAATTAAAAAAAAAAAAAGGCGGTGGGATGGATACAGGAGGAAGATGGGAGGGAGAGTGAGCTACTTTTTTGTTTGCAATCCTCGAAAGTGAGCAGGTTTGTGGCTCGTTCGATCTCCACCGGCGATGACGTACGGTGGACGCAAGGTACTCGGACTTGGCAATTGATCGTGAGGAATCAGTGACGAGGACCATGAGGTGCGGTTGCTTGCGTACCTTGTCCAGTCCGGGGAGTTGCCCGGGGGCGTCGATCTCCGATTCCCTGCGGCGGTTGAGGGAAGGCGGATACCCAGACGGAATGTACGCGGATAGAGGCGCGGATGGAGACGCGGGCGGAGGATGGGCTGGAGGCCGAGGGGAGGAGGTGGTGATGGAGGAGGAGGAGTAGGGCGAGGACGACAATACTGGACGAGGGAGACGGAAAAGGTCGACTGCTGATCGAGACGGTCCTTTCCCCCTCATATGTACGTCTGTGGTCCCCGAAGCCGAGCGAGAGACTGCCACGAACGACACTCGTTGACAGCGAATGCATCCACCCCGCGCCGCTCCTATTCGCCGCCACCCCGAGCCACATGGATCCTCGACACGAAACAGCTGCCGCGCAAATGCGACACGATTGCCGAGAAGAAGAACGGCCATAAATGGAGGAAAGAGAGCGGATTCCGTGTCAGAGCCATCCAAAAGAAAATCCGGGCGAACACCGCACGCAGGACAGGACAGGATGCAGGAGACAACAACGACCCATCTCGACCATCCGCTTCTTCCACTCGCACTGCTCTCACCGGTTCCATTCCTCGTACCCACCAACCACAGCACAGCGGCATATCGCATGCAAGGGCGAGAGCCAGCTGAGAAGTGCACGGAGCGCAGCCCTGAGCCCTAAAGCACGTCGTATCTGCTCTATGTACCGTCGTTGCCGTACAAGCCACAGGAGACACACGTTGTGCGCCACCGATATATGTATCATACACCGCCTCAGCAGGGACCGCGCTTCCGTCCACATCGTCTATATATATAGGATATGTAGATATGGATTCCGACCTGTTGCCGTCAGCACGTACTCACTAGCTATGTGAGGTCGAACGAACAAGAGTTGCGAACCAACCCTTGTCTTGGCCCGTGATCCCCCAGGTCTTCTCGACTCAATCACGGCGACAAGGCGTTTGAACGTCCCGCCGGCCACCAGATTGCTCCGAACCGGTGGACATTGCTTTTCTTCGGGTGGCTTCTGAAAAAGGAAAGAACGAAGAAGAGGAGGAAGAAGGAAAAACTTCCCCAAAGGCTCCGGTGCCCACACCCCACAAGGCACCAATCAAGCAGCAGCATTTGGAATATCCATCGATCGGTCGGTCTCGGTACATAGACAGATATATATATCCATCATCTGGAGGCACAAAAGTAACCTGCTCTGGGCAATGGATATCAGGTATGTACATACTGCTGCACGTTTCCGTGGGGGGGCATGATATTACGCGGAGAAAGAAAGAAGAAGAAGAAGAAAAAAAAGCTCGTATTCAAGACATCGCCGAAACAATATCTATCAGTTAGATGGTAGCAGAGTGAAAAAGCAAAACAAAGATTATCAAGAACGAGAGGGACTGGATCGTACTAAGGTGAAGGCGGTAGGAGGAAAAAGCCAGCGGGGGAAGAAAGGCTGTGCTATTCATGGCTTTGAATTGCGTGCTCGAGTCGTGTCGAGAGCCTAGGACGGGACGGGCGTCCTTTGGTGGAAGTGGAGGGCCTTTGAGACCTCTTATTTCTCTTCTTCTACCGCCTCTCTCCCGCTCCCCCTCCCCCAAAGCATCTTCCTCTCAATTCCTCCGCCCCCGTCCAGTATATCCCGGGAAAAACAATAATGTCACGCTTCGAGACTCTCTGCTTGCACGCCGGGTATGTTGATATGTCCCTGCGCCATCATCGTTGCCCCACTACCCCACCATGCGGACGGCGCACACGAAGACCTGGGCTAACGGGATAACCCCTCCTCCCCCAAACAGTCAGGATGTGGATCCTACCACCAAAGCCAGAGCTGTCCCCATCTACGCGACCACGTCATTCGTCTTCGACGACGCGGCACATGGCGCTCGTCTCTTTGGACTCAAGGAGTTTGGCAACATCTACAGCCGCATCATGAACGTAAGCTGCACTCTGGGCGGGCGGACGGGGAGACGGGCGTGCGTTCTGACGGTGCAATGCCTGTGTAGCCGACGGTCGATGTCTTCGAGAAGCGGATCGCCGCCCTGGAAGGGGGTATCGCCGCTGTGGCCTGCTCCTCGGGCCAGAGCGCGCAGTTCATGGCCATCGCGGCGTTGGCCCACACCGGCGACAATATCGTCTCGACCTCGTACCTCTACGGCGGAACCTACAACCAGTTCAAAGTGATGTTCCCGCGCTTCGGCATCCAGACCAAGTTCGTCAACGGCGACAAGCCCGAGGACATCGCGGCCGCCATCGACGACAGGACCAAGGCCGTCTACATCGAGAGCATCGGGAACCCGCGCTATAACGTCCCCGACTTCGAGGCCATCGCCAAGGTCTGCGAAGAGAAGGGCGTGCCCTTGGTCGTCGACAACACCTTCGGTGCCGGCGGATTCTTGGTGCGGCCCATCGAGCACGGTATGCCATCTCGCCTTTCCCCCCCCCCCGTCCCATCGGCTCATCCTAACAGAGAACCAACGCAGGTGCCCACATCGTTGTCAACTCGGCCACCAAGTGGATCGGCGGCCACGGCACAACCATCGCCGGCGTCATCGTCGACTCCGGCAAGTTCGACTGGGGTAGACACGCGGCACGCTTCCCGCAGTTCACGGAGCCGTCGGAGGGCTACCACGGGCTCAGGTTCTATGACACGTTCGGGCCGATCACGTTCGCGATCCGGGTGCGCGTCGAGATCCTGCGCGACCTGGGCGCCTGCCTCAACCCGTTCGGCGCCTTCCAGCTGATCCAGGGCCTCGAGACGCTCTCGCTCCGCGTCGAGCGCCACGTCAGCAACGCGCTCACGCTGGCGCGCTGGCTCGAAAAGCACGAGAAGGTGGCGTGGGTCTCGTACCCGGGCCTCGAGAGCCACCCGTCCCACCACACGGCCAAGAAGTACCTCAAGCGCGGCTTCGGCGGCGTCCTCTCCTTCGGCGTCCGCGGCGGCGAGAAGGCCGGCGTCACCGTCGTCGACAACCTCAAGCTCGCCTCCCACCTTGCCAACGTCGGAGACGCCAAGTAAGCCCCCCTCCCCCTCCCCCTCCCCCTACCTCGACGTATCACTGACGGAACCGCGGACAGGACGCTGGTCATCCACCCGGCCTCGACCACGCACGAGCAGCTGACGGACGAGGAGCAGCTCGCCTCCGGCGTTACCAAGGACCTGATCCGCGTGTCGGTCGGAATCGAGCACATTGACGACATCATCGAGGACTTTGTCGACGCGCTGGCCACCATCACGGTCAAGGCGCCCGCCGACGCGAACGCCAAGGACGCCACCGCCGATGTGGCCAACGGTATCACCACGCTGGAGGTGTAAACAAAAGGAAAGGGGGAAGGGTGACGATTAGAATTGAGTTTCCTTTTCCTTCGTCTTTCGAATGGAGTGTTTTTTTTTTCTTTCCCTCCTCTGGTTTTATGGGGAGGGGCTGGGTTTACCGTTCTTTTTTTTTCCCCTTCGTTTACTTTCTTCTCTTTTGCCGGCGCGCGGAGGTGCTGAAAAATCTATCGGAGTTGCGTCGTGAACTTTGGCCATGGTGATTATCTGTGACTGCACTGTGACTGTACCATACGTACTGTGACGGCTGTGACGCTGCGGCGATATCGACAGCAACGCCCCACCCCCCCCAATAAATAGTCCCCCCATCCAGCTTGAAGGGCTTCGGTCAGCATCTATGTACTCTACAGATGGTGTGGGGGCTGGTCGCATTTTTTGTGGCCGGCTTAACGAGGCACATAGTGATGCGCCGTGATGCTAGATGGCACTCAGCCCCCACAGCCGTCTGGCCAGCGAGAGGGGACGCCGAATCGTATATAGCGGTATTTACTTTACAATCTCCAGCGTATTCAAGAGACAAGAGAGAGGAAGAAAAAAAGAAAAAAAGGTTAAAAAGTAAAAAGAAGAAAAGAAAAAAAAACTCCCCGTGAGCAAAACACCCAACCAGAGAACGAAAACAAGGATGTGGAAGTTCCAGGACTCTCTCTCTCTCTCTTACTACAGCGTAGCCCTTCCATCGCCAATCCCCGGCGACATGGCATACAGCTCCTCCGTGCTCTCGGCGACGGCCGCGGTGATGGTGGCGCCGACCATGGTGGAAGCGGCAGAGGCCAGGTCGACGCGCGGAGTGTTCGGCTTGCTGGGCGTGTCGTCGAGGAAGTCGGCCATGATGGTGTCATCGATGCCGGCGGTGTCGTCGTGTTCGCGCGTGGCCTGGAACTCGTCGAGCAGGCCGCCGGCGGTGTTGTCGACGCCGACGATGCTGGCGTCGGCCACGGGAGAGTCGCTGGAGCGGGGCGTGGGGATGTCGAGTTTGAACACGGGGTCGTCTTCGAGACTGGGCACGTCTTCGCCCATGATCGTGTCGTGGTGCGAGAGGCGGTGAGGACGATGGTGGTGCTGCTGGTGGTGGCTGCGGTGGTGGCTGCGGTGGTGTTGCTGCTGGATTTCCTCCGCGACCACGCCGCCCATCTTGATGATCTCCTCGACGGGGAGTTCGTAGCGCACCACGGGCTGCGCCGGGACGATCTTCCACCCCGTCTTCGCTTCGACCTCGCAGGCGATGTCTTCGATCGGACGGCCGGAGCCGACCGGGATGATGGGTGCGATACCGGCAGCGGCGGCGGCGCCTCCGTCCTCCGAATCACTGTCGCCGTCCGTCGCGTGCGGGACGTGCAGGCTGGTGAGGTACATCTCGAGACCGAGGCCGCCGCGGAGCTCGAGCTCGGCGTCCCGGAAGATTGTGGCCGTCGCCCTGATCTTGTTCATGCGCGCTTCGTGGGTTTCGGTCATGACACGCATCTCCTGGTTCATCGCTTTGATCTTCTCGACCGTGTTGGTCCTGAGGGTCGCAAGAATTTCCTTCGGGTCCTTCTGCTCTTTGACCGGATCGTTGATGCGTGCCTTGGGCACGGGGTGGACCGCGGGGTCAAGGAGGCCGCGAGTGACGCTCTCCAGGTCGCCCTCGAGACCGAGCCCCAGATCCACGGGTGTGATCCGATTGATGGCGTACACGGAGCCGATGACCTCCTCCATCCACTCGTGGTGCTGCATATACCTCGTCTGGGCGATCTCGCGCGGCGTGAGGTGATCGAGGATGTCTCCCCTTGAAGTGTCCTCCTCCTCGTCGATGGTCATGCTGGGGTCGCCGCTGACGGCGTTCATGGCGATTGCCTGGGCGGCCTGGGCAGCAGCGCTCCCTGGGTGCGGAGCGTTCGCCGGATTGGGTTTGTATCGTTTCGCGGACGGCGGTGCGGCTCCCGAAGGCATCGGTGGTGGTGGTTGACGGGGCGGAGGACCGGGGGTGTAGTATCCGGGCTGAGGATGGTGCGAGTGAGGGCCGGGAACTGGGACCTGGTGGTGGTGAGGTGTTTGTGGGGTTGCGCGCACGTTCATTGGAGAGATGTGGCGCTGCGGTGTCTGCGGGTGATAGCCGGGTTGCTGCATGTGCTGCTGCTGGTGCTGGTGCTGCGGATGCTGGTGCTGCGGGTGCTGTCCCGGAATGGAAAGCATTACGGCGAGCACTTATCCGACCAAAGCTTTAAGCAGCAATAACGAGAAAAGAAAAGAAGAAGAAAAAAATCAAAATCCAACTTGTTTCCTGTCAATCTACAAACTATGTCGAATGCGTGTCTTCCGGCCGTACAGATCGTACGCGAATCCGAATGTAAGTTGGTACGCACGTACGAACGAGCTGGTGTGTCCGGTCCAACGGCTAGCGCGCAAGGCAACGAGCGGTAGTTCGAGGGGGGGACGGAGAGGAAGTAGATCGGGTCGAGTAGAGGTATGTAGCCAGATGACTTCGGTCCGGTCGGTCGCGGAGCGGCTTCAAGGGGCGGGAAACGGGCGATCGCTAGGTATGTAGTTTCCCCGTTGAACAAAAAAGAGAGGATGTCGATATGCGCTACAAATTGCGACTCCGTGCCAGGATGTCGGTCTCCGTACGACTGCGGCGAGGGGGGGGGGACGACAGCAATGATCGAGTTCGGTGACTGGTTCCTGATCGCGTGTCCGCGCAGAGGTATCTTTTCAGACGCGTTGTATAGCAGGACAGAAGCAGCACGAGGTGGGCGCGCGGGGCGGGTATCTGGATCTGGTTGGCAGCGCGTAGTTGGACGACTAAGTACGTTGGTGGTGGGATGAGTGAGATGCAGGGTAAATCGAGGTTTACCGTATGGAGCCCAAGCCCGGCGGATCCGGTTGGCGCCGTCCGGTCGAGCACTGAAGATCACTCGGATGCTGCCGGTGCGGAATGATGGTGAAACCCTCGAAGTATTTTTGGGGGGGAGTGTCGACTGCTAGATGAAGAAGAGGAGGAATGCGATGGCCGAGAAGAGCAACAGGACACACACGCAACGGCCAAGACGAGGGTGATATCGTATGGATCGCTGTAAAATCCCCCCCAAACCAGCCAGTACATAACTATACCGACTCTCCGAGAGAGAGAGAGAGAGAGAGAGAAGCAAACAACGGACTAGACGGACAAGCAGGTCGGTGCCACGCGCTCCCGAACAGTGGCATCCAAGCGAGCGCCGGCTATTCCAGCCCTCCATCCTCCATCCTCCATCCTCCATCCATATGCTTTCTAGAGTCTAGTTGCATCTGGCTCTGGCTCTGGGTTCCGACGACGGCGGTATGATGGCATACTCCACACGCACGCACTCTAGGGGGGGGGGGGAGCGCTTAACCTACTGTATTTTCTCGCATAAGAGTCCTCCCCCCTAAGCGGTTAGCGCTATTCTTGGCGATCTTGGCGCGCACCTAGGGCGCTTGGCGCTTAGTTAATATCAGATTCACTAGCGCGAAAACCCCGCGATATTGTCATGTATGGAACGCGTCCGCCGAGCCTGCTGGGGGCGCACCTGCTATGCCCGCCGTGCTTGTCGAGCCCGCCGGAACATGCGCCGAGGTTGCTGAGGAAGAGTAGGCAGCTGTGGGGTGTGGGATATTAGTAATTAGGTAGAGGCTTAGGGAACAGGGGATTATTACCGGATTTACCTTTGGATCTTTAAGACCCTCGCTCACAGCCCCTAGGGCGTCCACGCCGGATCCCCCTTATCGCTGTCTTTAGAGGTGCATCATCATCACTACTGGGTGACGCCAGGAAGGTGGATCCGTTTGCTGTGATCGTGTACCATGTCGAGGCCGACGAGCCTCCTGACAGTTTTCCCGCCTCTAGTCCAGCTGCTACGGTAGTGCGTGAGGGTGCAGCTGCAGCTGTATACCAATCGTTGGCGGCGAGTGGGCGCAACCACTTGGTGGTAGGCTCATCTTCCTCATCGCTGGCGTCAGTCCCTGGATTGTAGCTGGCCCTCAGATGAGCTATCAATACCAGCTTTGCCGTCTTTTATCCTGCCATATTTGCGTCGCGTGTGTCAGGACCCCCAATTTGAATACAGTTGTAAACGCTTGTTTCTCCCAGGTGAGATGCGTCGCTGGAGGGAAACTTGCGCGAGAGGTCTGCAGTCGCTTGCTGTGTTGTTTGTAAAGGACTTGCGACGCAGCAGCCCAGCGAGCCTCACAAGCATCAACCTCCCAACCTCCGAACTCCGAACCAGTGACGTTCTGTAGCCGCGACCGCGCTAACCATAAACGCACTAGCGCACGGTACGCCGCGCTAAACCCATTTCATATGGAGGATTCTTATGCGAGTTTTTACGGTAGGTTCTATATACACTAGGTATCTCAAGACGGAACACGACAGGACACGCCTTGATAGGTCACAGTCTAGCGGGCGTGCACCGTGCAATTGCCAGGCAACTGCCATCACTCCAGTCTAAGCACTCCGGGTGGCCAGACTGCTCGGAGTAGTCCTGGCAATTACTATGTCATCACCGAAGGTGAGAAGCTTCCTTGCGTACATGGTCAAGCATTTGTTGAGCTCCAAGCAGGTTCCATTGAGGTTAATAATGAGCGCTGGCTGGTGCGTACGATTTCGCTCGCTAGCGGAACCCGTGTCGCATCGTTATCATTCACTTTTTCGAGTCTGAATTGCTGATTTTTCCAGGACAACTACAAGATTGTCTGCTTCACAACCGATGAATGGGGCATCGCCGGCAAACATCTCGATCAACAGTTTGTTGAAGATCCGAGGCGACCAGTCGATCCGCTTTTGCGTTGGCATTTCAGACAGGCGGTATTTGCGAACATGAGGGGAGCTGGAGAGCCTATCTTTGAGTTTGATTTTCCACCCGGTTCCGACAACATGGGTGAGATTATTAGAGGTCCGAAGGCTGCAGAGAGGATGGAGTTTGAGCTGTTCAATCGCTTCGCTGCGAACTGACCTTTTTTTTTTGTTTACGGGATGGAAAGGGATGTATTCCTCCGTTTCCTCCGGTTCTTCTGTAGTCGGCGACGCGCGTCCAGCGTTGCTCGTCTCTGTCCGGCACTCGTCCTGTCGACAGTGTTCGCCCGTATCCGTCTGTCCCGTTCCCCACTCCCGCTCCCGTTCCCGGCTCCCGCTCCGCCTTCGAACTTATCTGAGTATGTACCTTGGAACCCCCGTTCCGCCCGCCGCCGTGTAGGGGGAAGTAAGGACTCGAGTGGAGAGAGGAGGGGGGCTCCACCGCCAGAGATGAAATGGAGGGGAATCCTTTTGAAGAATCTGTTCTCTAAGGAAGATGCCAAACACAAAGAGCGACCGTGATGTGGCTGCTGCGTTCACAAAGGCGATGAAGCCTGGCTTCAAGGTACGTACTCCAGTGGTGCTCTGCTGCTGTTCCGCGAGAAGTTTAAGGACTCTTGAATTGAATTGAAGTGTCCCCGGATGCGCTGCAATTATTGCAGGGTAGATAGAAGACGAAAGGTGAATTTAAAGAATGAACGGCCAATTGGGGGATTAGACCAACACCAGCGATACCGCCACCAGCCACCATAGGTAGCAAAAGATATTACTGTTGACTTTCGCTTCCCGGTCACAATACGCAAGTGACAACACGTGACACGACATGACTGTCATTACCGTTGACATCCCTACCCGGAGGGGTTAGCGTATATTCCAGGACGGGCGTTAGTCAGCTTCCGCGACTCTTGAGCGAGTGTTTGTACACATCCGTCAATCATGGGATCGATATTCAACTCTCAGGTTTTCCTCCTCATCACCTTCCTTTCGTATATATCTCCTTTCAGCCCAAATAAGTCTTCACTACTTACCTACACGGCATCTCCCTACATCTATACGTCACTCGCCTCAATCCATCCCAGCATGCCTGCCAGTGGCCAGGCAGACTCCGGCTCGTACAATGGACCCCCCCGAGCTCTTCTCCATCATCCACGGTGACGGTGACCAACACGAGCACACATCTCAGCAACCTGCAGCGTGTCGAAGAAAAGCTGGGGAAATACCAGGCGACTGGCACGAAGGACAAGACCTTGGACACCCTTCGTGCGTTTGTCAGTTGCCTCCCATCAGAGGGCCTCACAAACCTGATGGATGACACCATCGGCTGTCATTCCGATGAGCAATTACGACAGCTTGCTTCTCACCTCGTGTCTGCAGCGCTCCTTCCTAGTAAGTGCATACCTACTTGCATTCAGCTCGCCCATCGTGATCGTTGTAACTAGCCCTTTGCTATTCTTGTAGCAAAAGCGCGTGCTCGAATGCCGGCAGTTACTACACCATCAGTACGGTTTGGGGCTAAAGCCAAAGACAAGGAGATCGCGTCAGAATCGGGAGAGTCGAGCACCCGTGAGGACCAGAAGTGGCTCAAGAAGGCCTGTCTCAGGCGAGATGGGAATAGGTGTGTTCTCTCAGGAACCTACGACGACGACTGGGCAGCGGCGAACCTCACACTGGAGCAACAAGTGACATTCAAGACTACCAATACTGATGTGCGCATATAATACCGTTTTCCCTCGGCAATTTCACCGAGGCAGAGGTGCGACAACCCACTCCGAATACGTGCAGTATCAGTATCGCTAACTGATGACCAGATTCCGGGTCACGCCATCTACTAGAGCGCACTACACCGCTGTTTTCCGAGTTTACGTTCTCGGGCCGGTCTCAAGGCGGAAACGATCAACGAACCATATAATGCTATCACGTTGTCAGATATGTTTCACGGTTCCTTTGACAGACTCGTCCTAGCTTTCGAACCCACGGTACGTATGTTGGCAAGTATTGAATTGTTACCTAAATTCCTCTTCTGACAGCAACAATAGTCTGTAGAAAATATTTATCGCATTAAAGCATACCGCCCAGGGGCTATGTACCGGGTCTTCCTCCCCCCAAGTGGATCCGTTACCTTGGCCAGCCACGACCCGCGCTATGCTCTCCCGAGGGCAGCTCTTTTCCACGCTCATGCTATTATTGCCAAGATTTGCACTCAGAGAGCCTCGGCTAATATTTGGGGAAGGTGTTGGAATCCATTCGTTGCCTTGCTGCGGACGGCAGCACAGACATTCAGTCGCTGCTGCTGGTCTTCTAGAGGGACGCACACTTGGCCCTTTCTTCCTGCGGTTGTCTTTCTTCCTCTGTTTGCTGTATGGTGTGTTTTCGACTTCATGTCTAACTAGTAGTAATGTTCCCTAGGGTTTCTCTCCGTTTTGTCCGTGGGGATGAGTGAGATGTTGGTCAAGGCGCCGAAAATAGAATGCGAATGGTGTTGGTTTGATTTTTGAAATGGTAGGTACCTCGGGAATGAAGAGATTTGGGCCAGTAGATACATAGACAATTAGAAGACAAAGAGATCCTGTTGTGGAAGACAACATTATGGGAAGTGGTTACGGTAATTCTATGGGGTGTGATCTACCGTTGGTGAACGGCATAAAAAAAAAAAAAATTCATTTTAAATTCTCAGACTTGGTAATCGATGGGGGTTCTACCAAGACGGAACAGAGTGGAGTGGAGTGGAGTGATATCTAGGACCTGCGGATGCGCTGACGATGGATCGTGTCTCCCGCACCGGTGCGGATGACGATGCGGCCGGTTACATGCATGGAGTGCTCCGCCCGACTTGACGTTGCACTTTGGCCGGTCCGCCGGAATACGGCTCTCCAGTAGATATGTATGTAGATATTTTCTCGTCGTATCTTGCAAGGGGAAGGGGGATGAGTTTGAGCCAGAATTTATATGTATGTTAGATGGACACGTAATTATCCACAAACCTCAATCACCATCCTCTCTGTGGATTATCCCATCACGACCAAGCATTGTAGTCACCGATCACGAACGAACGACCAACAAGCATGGCGGGATTGCATAGAGCGTATTTTCAAACCATCACGATTTTCATCCCATCGTCCACCCATCCATCCATCATCATCCCGATCATGTCCCCATCCATCCTCATCCAATCCGATCCAGTCCTTTCCCTTTTCCCTCCCCCCCTGTTCCCTAAGAGAAGAAAGATAAATAAAGAGAGGAAGAAAAAACCCGAAAGGCCCCAAAGGAGGAAAGAGAAAGGGTGGAAGAAATAGGAAATATCTCAGTGATCGTAGTCGAAGGATCAGCAACGATCCAATCTTTCCAAGCAGCTGAAACGCATGAAAACAGACCCGGCATACACACCTCAACAACACCTCTAGACATGGAAAAAAAGAAATTTGAACCGAAAAAGGAAAAGAAAAAAAGAGAAAGGAAACATGAGCAATAACCGGAGAAATTGTTCAACAGACCGTTCCTATTATCAAAGGTATGTATTCTACAAAAAACACCACGTACCCAAAACCGCTAGTGTTTTTATTAACAAAGATGATGCTTCATACAACCGAACACCAGATCCCAAAACATGAAACGTCTATGTCGCTTTCTCGTGCTGAGTGGACACGCGTTGGAGAGAGACAACAAAGTCCTCCAGCGATCGCTTCTTCGAGTCCTTCTTGGGGGTCTTTCCGTGCTGGGAGGGGGTTAGTGCGCATTCCAAAGGCACAGAGTGTGAGGGGAGAGTATGCTTACCATGAGGTTGTCGAACGCGACGGAGTCCTGGAGAAGGTAGTAGACACCAGCCATGACGCAAAAGACACCGAACGAGAAGACCCAGATACGGACGACGGTGACGATGGAAGTCTGCTCGCCGTGCTGGAACCAACCAAATAGACAGAAGAAGGTGGCAATGATGTCGACCAAGAAGATGGCGCCCGACAGCTGCCACGAGGGGATCGAGGACCAGAAGGGACCGTTGGCACGGGTGATGAAGATGAGCCAGTTCTCGGTGAGGGAGATCTCCAAGAACAGGACCTCATCACGGTTACCAAAGTTCTGGACAATACCACCGTCGGGGCCGTGGACCAGCATGGTGGTAAGAGCGATCCAGGTACCGATAGCCAGGACGATACCGAGAAGGCACGACATGCCCCAGAGACGAGGAAGGTTCCACTTGACGGGCGTCTTGGAGAATGGCGCGTTGTCGTAAGCAATGGCCAGGGTAGCGATATCGGCGAAGATGGCGATGAAGACGACCAAGTTCAAGTTGAGCGACTCGTTGAGGATGGCGATCCACATACCCAGGAAGATCTCCAAGTGCAGCGACAGGGCGATACGGTAGACGACGTACGCGTACATGCGGTGGAAAATCTGGCGGGAAGTTTTGAGGGCATCGATGATTGCCGAGAGTCCGGGAGCGAGGAAAACGATATCGGCAGCGGAACGGGCAGCGTCGGAAGCACCCTCGACGGCGATACCAGTATCGGCTTTCTTGAGCGAGGGAGCATCGTTGACACCGTCACCAGTCATGGCGACCAGGTAGCCACGCTGCTGGAGGATCTCGACGACGTTGTACTTGTGCTGGGGGAAAACCTCGGCGAAACCATCGGCAGCCTCAACGAAATCGTAGACCTCGGAACCGGGCATGTCACCGCCACCGGACAGACCGAGCTTCTCAGCGTTGTAGATGTTGGTACCGAGTCCGAGCTGGCGGGAAGTCTCACGGGCGATTCCGACGGCGTCACCAGTCAACATCTTGATGGAAAGACCGAGTCCCTTGGCCTCGTGGACGGTGCGGGCGGTATCGTGACGAGGGGGGTCCGAGCAGGGCATGATACCGAGGATCTCCCAGTGGCCCTCGCCGCGCTTGCGGGCAACACCAAGGGAACGGAAACCACGGGTGGCAAACTCGGCGACCTTGTTCTTGTAGTCGTTGGCAACATCCTCGGGAATGGGGTGGTCCTCCTCGACGGTACGGAGTACGAAGAGAGGGGCACCCTTGACACAGATGATGCGCTCACCCTGGGGGGACTGGACGACGGCGGTGACCTTCTTGGAGACGGGGTCGAAGGGGAAGAACTCGAGGACCTTGTAGCGGGACAGAACGTTCTTGGCACGGGGGTAGAAGCGCAGCGACTTGAGGAAGGCCTTGTCGATGGCATCGAGACCCTTCTTCTTGCGGGAAGCGGCCAAACACGCGGTCAACATGAGGTCATCGGCCTCGACGCCGTCGACAGTGTAGGGCTCGGCCAGGGAGAGCTTGTTCTTGGTGAGGGTACCAGTCTTGTCGGAGCAGAGAATTTCGACACCAGCAAGAGACTCAATGGCGGACAGCTTCTGGACGATAGCCTGCTTCTTGGCGAGGTACGCGGCACCGACGGCCATGGTGGTGGTGACGACAGCGGGGAGACCGACGGGGACACCGATGATGGTGATGGCCAGGGTGAACTCGAGGATATGGACGATTCCGTTGGAACGGTAGAAAGACGCGACCCAGACGACCAGAAGGGTGAGGACAACGAGGACGAGCAAGACTGTACCGATGCCGTTGAGGACCTCGGTGAAGTGCCCGGTTCCGGCGGATGCAGCGTTGACGAGAGCAGCGGCGCGGCCGACAAAGGTGTTGTCTCCGGTAGCGGTGACGACCATGAAGGCCTCACCACGCTTGATGGCGGAAGAAGCGTAGCACTGGTCGCCCTTGTGCTTGTCGACAGCGAGCGACTCGCCGGTGATGGCCGACTGGTCAACCTGGAGGAAGGCGTCCTCGGTGACGACACGACCATCGGCGGGGACGATGGTGCCCTCTTCGATCTGAAGAATATCACCGGGAACAACCTGGGGAGCCTCGATCTCGGTGAGACGCCCGTCACGGAGAACAACAGCCTTGAGAGCAAGTGTCTTCTTCAATTCGTCGACGATAGAACCAGCCTGGTACTCCTGGACGAAACCAACACAGGCGTTGAGCATCAGCAGAGCGCAGATGACACCGAAATCAACCCAATCCTGAAGACCGGCAGCGAGGATGGCGGCAGCCTAGATGGGATCCGGTCAGTCACGCGTGTTTGACGGGCGATGGCACGGCGGGGGGCACTAACCTCCATGACGAACTGGATGGGACCGACAAAGTACATCAAGAACTTCAGAATCAGGTTTTCCTTCTCCTCCTTCATCTGATTGAGACCGTACTTCCGCCGCCTCTGGTCGACCTCGGCCGAGGTCAGACCGATGCGGGTATCCGTCTGGAGGAGGTCCTCGGGAACGGGACGAGCACTGGAGCCAGGCGCAGCCTCATCGTCGTCCGCGTACTCCTGTCCTTCCTGGGACTCGAGGTCGTCGATGAGAGCATCAATGTCTTCGATGTCCTCGTCCTCGTCGTCGAGAGGAGCGCCGGGCTTCTCGCTGACAGGGCGCTTCTCGGAGTCGAAGCCGCTCTGCGGGATGTTGGTGCCGAGGCGGTCGGGGGTTGTCGCCCCAGCAGGGCGGGCGTCCGACATGGTGCTGGTTGTTTGTGGGAGGCTTGCGAAACGATGGTGCTAGGAGTCGATGGGGGGGTTTTTTTTTGGTTTTTTCTGGGGGGGGGGAGGGAGGGAGGGAGGGTTTGTTGGACTACTGGGTCGGAAGGGAGGAGGAGGAGGAGGGAGGAGAGCGAATTGAGTTATTGAGAGGGGTTGCGATTGACTTTAACGCCAGCAGCGGTCGAAATCCACCATCTAATTCCACACAAAAGCTAATTGGGCGGGATGAGGAAGGACGAGCCGAGTTGAGGAACTGGCGAGGCCGCCGTGCAAGTGATTTTTGCCGGGGAAGATGGCCTGGGAGAGGATCCTTGGGGCGGTCGAAATCACGTCTGAACGGTGAAGAGAAGAAGAAGGAAGGATGAGGGCGGGCGGGGGACGGGAGTTTTATATGAGGAGAGTGGTGGTGGTGGTGGTGGTGGTGGTGGTGGTGGTGGGAAGGGGTGGGTGTGAGGGAGTGTGAGCGGGCCGGGCTCGAAGTCTGTGAACGAACGCACCCAGGCGGATTGGGATTGGGAATTGCGAAGCGTGGGCAGCAGAATCGGGGAAGGGCAAGAGCGCGTGTCAGGGTTTGGATTTTCGGGGGGTGTGTGGGAGGGGGTGGGGGAAGGTGTGTGGGTGGGTACCCTAGAGTAGATAGAGGGAAGCGGCGGGCGATTTGAGGAAATTTCGGGCTTTTCACTAGAGTTTTGCTAGAGTGGTGGTTTTTTTTTTTTTTTTTTTTTTTTTT